>Ga0256824_10000544_pt1 | contig 14603 bp, 13 predicted proteins | sample CV67metaG_FD_191570 | JGI IMG/M metagenome (GOLD analysis project Ga0256824, IMG submission 191570) | Hydrothermal vent microbial communities from East Pacific Rise, Pacific Ocean - CV67 | ecosystem: Environmental > Aquatic > Marine > Hydrothermal vents | place: Pacific Ocean: East Pacific Rise...
TCATACTTCTCTAGCATAAACATTTGTACATACATAGAATTAAATGTTTCAATATCCATGACAACGAATTTTCCATAACTTTTCATATAGACAACTGCATATGTACCATCAGTATGATAAAGTTGTGACTGTAACTGTAGTTTACCTTCTTTTGTATTTTGGGTTACAATAAAATACTTAACAGATTTTTTTTGTTCCCCTATAGTTATTTCACCTTTTTTAGCATCAAAGTGAATACCATTATTAAAAGCAATAATACCATTTTCATTACTCACTGCATGTGCAGGGTAGAATGAAACTTTTCGCTCTTTCTTCCCTGTTGTCAAATCTAAATTTCCAAAGACAGTCACTGTAGGAAAAATATTTAACATCCTATAGGGCAAATAGAGAAAAATATCTCTTGTTTTCTTAGGTAATGAATAACTTACATCTTCTAGTTCTTCCAATAGAAGATTCGGGTCCAACTGATCTTTTTGCCCATTTCTAAATAAATAATTAGCAACAGGTCCTCCTCCCGCATGATATATTTTCCCATTTTTATCTAACATTTTAAATTTTTCAGGAATATTCTCTATATCTTTATTTCCTTCCATATATTTCTTAACAGAGTCTGTACCTTCAGCATATCTCTCCACTGCCAATCGGCTCAAGTTTGCGGCTAACTCGGGTGAAGAAGTTTGCAATATTTTTGAGATAATAAAATTATCATTATTATGTTTCCCTCCATCAATCAGTGTAGAAGTATCAGAGTAATACCAAATCGGATATCCATAATCCCACCATGTTAGAGTATAGTCTTTGGGATCAGATATCTCATCGAGTTTTACCAAGTCCTTTACTTCTGTTTTGTTGAGTACTGTGGGTACTTTATATCCTATAATATGTGTAATATTTGGATATATCATCATAGCTGTTGCCAGAATAATAAAGCTATACTTCAATTTCTCATCTTTAAAAAAGTTACCCAAAACAAAAAAGAGGTAGATCGCTCCCATTGCTGCAACAGGTACAGCATATACAGTAAAGCGTAAGCCTCCCCAAAGAGCAAATACCCCTATACCCATAAGTGGTAATGCCAATATAAAGGCTCTATGTTTTAACACAAGTAACCCATACCCAACAAAAGCAATAAGGACTCCTATTTGAGAGCCTGCAATTCGATTTGCAAAGGTAGAAAAAGGAATTTGCCCTGCTTCTCGTACAGTTTGATTAACGGCATAAAAGCGTAAGCCTTCTGTGGTACTTCCTGTAATGGTATACCCTATTATTTTACTTATAATCAGTCCAAAGACATTTCCTAATAACATAAATAATAAAAACAGCACCCCAGAGGCTATCATAAGTTTTTTTTGTGAAATACTGTTTTGCTTCAATATAAGATATGTACAAAATAAAAGAACTAGTTGCATAAGATAACTGAATGGTTTTGTTATACCCATATGTACTAACGGAATTAATGATACAAATATTAAGATAAGTGACAGATACGTTACTTTTTCATCTCTATGATACCAAAGCATATACATTGCATATATTATACCCATAGCATAGACTATAGACTGCCCTTGGTCATACAAGAATGGATAGAATATAATAGCAATACCCGCATAGAGTGCAGAACGTATATTAAAGTCAATCGTACTTTTAATAAGAAAAAATAATATAAACATAGGTGCCATAGCAGAAAACATATCTGTGTCATAATACCCTGTCATCGTACGGTTATAGTAACTCCAAGCAATACTACCTAAAAGTGCAGCAAAAAAACCCCACAATGTCTGCTTGTAAAGTCTAGCTATGAGTATCATAGGGATAACAACCAAAGAAGAAATCACGGAAGGCATATACAGAGTAACTGTCTCCAATGAAAAAGGTGTAATTTTCGTAAAAAATACAGTAAAGAAGATAACCCCATAATCCCATATCCCAAAGACACGGGGATTATCTGCATGTACTCCGGTGAGTGCTTCTTGTGCTCCTGAAGCAAAGAAATATCCATCATTGGTATTTATCATTAACTGTCCATTCCACATGAAACTTGAATTATCTTGAAATTGCCAAATCCATATCATCCTTATGGTAAAAGAAAATGTATATGCCAAAAGCATAAGCCCTAGCATCTGCCCTGTTGTTACTTGATTTATAGAGAGTGTATTTTGCTTCACTTCTTACCTTTTATATATTTAGCTGCAACCGAAAATAGTCCCACTAAAGATCCTGAACCATATGAAAAATGTAGGACTAGGAAACTTACTATGAGATGATATATGCTGTTAGAACTATTTTTTAGTTTGATACTTATGATTATAACCAAAGAGAGGTAACTAACCAATGATAAAAATGCTACCCATAATATTTTGGGATAAACCATTGAGAGTATGAGTGGGAGAAAAAGAGATAGTACAAATATCAGTGGTATAAAGTGCCGTAAACTTAATGAACTAAATGTATTGGTATAGTACGTCGTAAGCATATTCCAAAATCCATTACTATAATTATTTTTAGCCAAGGATATAAATGTTTCTCTCGCAAAGTACGTACACTTAATATTGGGGATAAGATAAATTTTGCCTCCACCATTAATGATACGTTTGTTTAGTTCTATGTCTTGATTGCGTACAAGTCGTTCATCATAGTAGCCATACTTTTCAAATATCTCTTTTTTATAACATCCAAAAGGCACTGTATCTACTTCTTTTAGCTCTTTGGTGCCTGTTCTAAAGTTTGAGTCCCCAACACCCAATTTATGTGACAACACTGCTTTAATAGAGTTAGATTTTTTATTTTTATTTTTCACATCTGTAATAACAACACCTCCAACATTCTGGGCATCTAATTTTTCACTCCAAGCGATGAGTTCAGAAAAATAATCTACAGGATAAGACGCATGCGCATCTAGACGTATAATATACTCCCCTTTTGCACTTCGTATACCTAGGTTCATGGCAACAGGAGCTATCTTTTTTTCATTATCTATGAGTTCGATAAAATCATATTTTTCCTGATACTTCTTGATGATGTTCCTCGTCCCATCACTACTTATACCGTCCACAAGTAATATCTCTAAATTTTTATGAGGGTAATCGCTAGATAGTACAGAGTCCAGACATGTTGCTATGTACTTCTCTTCATTACGTATGGGGATGATGATAGATATGAATTTCAAAGAAATTTCCCCTCTTGTTTGAGCTTTTCATAATGTTCTTTATCTCTATACTTAAAAACTTGTGCAGGATTGCCCCCTACTATTGCACATATAGGAACATCTTTTGTTACAACAGCCCCAGCTTGAACTATGGCACCTTCCCCAATACGCACGCCGGGTAAGATAATCACACGATGTCCTAGCCATACATTGTCTCCGATAACAATTTTTTTATAGACATATGTATTATCATAGGGAATCTTTTCTCCCTCATAGTTATGATTTTGTGTAATCATCACACAAGACTGCCCTGAATGAAAATTGTCACCTATTACTACTTCTCCACCACCTTGTATGGACATACCATTAAAATTTACATTTTTACCCAATGTAGTCTTCTTTGTAACACGTGAAAAGGCATTGACATACAATGCCTCATCATACTTCCCTGCCATACTTTTTACTATACCTGTATATAAAGCACGTTTTAGCTTTTTTATCCCATTTACTACAAACATTCATCTTTCCTTTTTATAAATATTTACTACCATCACAAGTACAATCAAAAAGAACATTGCCCATGTAAGTGCCGTTGCATAGGCAACGCCTATAACACCAAATTTTTGTATAAAGAAATAATTTAAAATTAAATTTAATAGTGCCCCTGAAAAAGTTACTTTTGCTAAAATCTTTGTACGTTTTTTAAAAAAAATAAAATTGGTTACAAGAAAATAAAGTGATTGAAAAATAAAGCCAATCAACAACCAAGCAAAATACTTTTTAGCCTCATAAAATTTTTCATCTACAAACAAAAGAAATGCCATATCTTTAAGAAGGTAAATGCTTACGCCCAAAATAAGGAATAAACCCATAAGTATGCTTGTATATTTAACTATCTCATTAAATCTATTTTCTTCTTTTAACAGACGAAACAAAAAAGGACTCCATGCTTGATTGATAGACGTACCAAATAATAACATAAGTGCTGCTATTTGATAGGCTACAGTATAGTACGCTAATGTTTCATAGTTATCATAATACACTATAAAATATCTGTCTGACATTGCGATAATGACTCCCCCCAAGATGTGCGGGACAAGAGGCAAAGAAAAATCTAATATTTGCCGCGTATATCGGAAAGTGAAAAAATGTAAAAACCCCTGCTTATATAAATAGTATAATGCAAATCCAGACATTAAAAATGCACTCACATATATCCCTTCTAGTCTTCCTATGTAGCCACTATTGTAAAATACGATTAACATATATGACAATGAAAAATCTATCAAAATTTGAACTGCAGTAAACAAAACGTAATACTTTGCTTTTTGCTCTACTTGCATCAATCCCAATAGCACTTGTGGCAGAAGCCTTAAAAATGCAAATATAGGTAGTAAAACGATGATTCCTGATGGTATATGTACATACTGTTCTATCTGCCTAGAAAAGAGTAGTGAGAATACAAAAAATAAAACAAATGCAATAAAAGAGAGCAAGATAGCATTTGATATATACGATGCTAACTGCTCTTTATTTAAATGAAAGTACTCTACATTAATTCCTGCATATACATTTAGAGATACCAAAGGAAAAAGAAATAATATACTTACCTCTATTAAAGACAAAATACCAAACGCTTCAGTACTTAAATATGCTGTTAAAATCGGGAGCATCAAGAAAGGCACTAATGCCCTTAACCCATTTGAGACCCCATAGATAACAATGTCTTGAGAGAGTTTTTTAATCATGTTAAATCTATAATCTCCATATATGGCTCATAAGCTTTATATGCGTTATCATATGCTTTCACATGGTCGGTAAACATTGTTGTATCAATACGATAAAGCTTCACCTCAATCTCTGGATATATCTTTTTCAAAGAGTAGAGTGCTGTAGAAAAAAAAGACACCACTCTTTTCGGTAATTTTTCAGCATATAGCCCATAAAGTTCAATGGGGAAATCATTTTTTATCACATCAATATCGTATTTTTTTCTAATAGATTCCAATTTTTCTATAGATTCTCCTCTATGTGCCATATATATAACGTCTTCTCCCTCCAATCTATCCATAAGTTTCTCTAGAATCTTATTTGAATCTTTTTGTGACAGTAATCCTGCTTCATAAAACTTATCGCCAATAATAATTGTTTTGTTACTTTTATCTAATACTTTTTGTTTTATTTTACCCCTTATATAGGGAAAGTCATGCTGAACAATAGATTGTTTAGGTAAGGCTGTCAACTCATAAATAGTGAACCAATCAAAAAATCTATCTCTTGAAAAACTATTATTTGCCCGTATGGTTGAAGAGCCATCATCAAGATAAATAACTTTTTTATTTTTTAAGCATAACTTTCTAAGTAATGTCAAATAACGAGAGTGATAGTCTCCTAAGAAATACTTTGTATATTTATTCTTATTAAAGAACAACCAAAGTAAAAACTTGAACTCCGATAGTTTCTTAAACACTTCTCCATACCCATAGCCACCCATAAACGTTATATTATTTGTATCTATATTTAAGTCTTCAACTATCTTTATTAATTGTTTTTCATTTTCTTTGGTTGAAAGCCGTATAACCAATCTAAAATTATTTGTATTATAATATGATATAGCCTCTAAGGCTCCTAGCAGTGGAAATGCTGCCTCTACTATATACAACGATTTATTATCCATCATTGCTCATTAAAAATTCTGAAATTTTAAAATCAAATGCTGTATCTATATCGATAGAAGTACCCTTATCCATCAAATAGGCATATATATTTTTCTTTAAAAAAAAGCTTTTTTCTTCTAAAAGTTTTTCCGTTTTACAGATATAAATCGCCCCATTAAGTCTAAAGTATGTTTCTAAGTCTTGGCTACGCTTATTTAAAACTTCTTCTTTCATAAAGCCTTCCATAGACAAAGTATCATCTAATGTATTTGACCATAAAGGTGAATGGTCCATTTCACAGACACTCACGATAGCATCTGCCTTTTTTTCTTCTAATAGTCTTATGGCTTCATCTATATGGTTAGCATTACGAAGAGGACTTGTAGGTTGCAAAAGCACTACATAATCATAGCATTCTAGATTATCCAAAGTATGGGTAATGGCATCAAATGTTGAAGCAGTATCAGAGGCTAAACATTCTGGTCTTTTTATAGTATTTGCATTCAAAATTCGAGCAATTTGCAATATCTCTTCATCATCACTTGTAACAACTACTTTATCTACATAGGTACTTTCCAAGCCAGCATTTACACTCCATGCAATAAGTGGCTTCCCATTCAAATCCAAAACATTTTTCCGGGGAAGACGCTTACTCCCTCCCCTTGCAGGAACTATAGCTAGAAAAGTTTTTCCTTTAAGCATTAAAAAACCTCATTGTACTCTCTATTTGCCTTCTCGTACTCATCTATACGTCCTATGTCTAGCCAATACTCTCTTATAGGGAAAGAGACCGTTTTATCATTTGCTTTTATCATCTCTTCAAAAAGAGTTGGCATGTCATAAAACACATCTTGCGGTATCATCTCTATGGTTGAGGGTTCTAACATATAAATACCTGCACTTACAAAAAACTTATGTACAGGCTTCTCCACTATGGAAGTAATCTGCCCTTTTTCTATGTTTACGACACCATAAGGCACTTGAAAGTCATATTCACGTACGCACATAGTAGCTTTAGCCTGATTTTCTATATGAAACGCTAACATATTTTCAAAGTTTACGCTGGTTAGTAGATCTCCGTTCATCACAAAGAAAGGTTCTTTAGGCTTTTGCTTTTCACTTAAAAGACTCAATGCCCCTGCTGTCCCCATACGCTTATCTTCCAAAATATATTCTATATTTACACCAAACTTACTACCGTCACCAAAAAAGTCTTGGATAACATGAGACTTGTATCCTATACACATTAAGACATTAACAAAACCATAGCTAGCAAACTTTTCAACTATAGTTTGCAGTATAGGTTTTCCCCCTACTGGAAGCATCGGTTTTGGTGTATCATCAGTAAGAGGTCTTAATCGTGACCCAAGTCCTCCAACCATTAGAACCACTCTGTTATTATATTTTTCAACCTTCAATAACTTATCCAATATTTCAACTTTAACAACACTTCCTCTATCGTTTAAAATAGGGACTTGATAAATATTTTTAGTTGTACAGAGGTTAATAATATATTCTTTTGTATCCTTAATCGTAGCAACAATAGGAGTCTTGTTATATACATTCTCAATAGAAGATTCTAACTGAGCATCTTCCAAGATAGCCCTTCGTATATCTCCATCAGAGATTGTTCCAAGTAGTCTATCCTCATCATCAACAACCAGTGCTATTCTTATGGCACCTGAATCTATAATTTTTAGTGCTTCTCGTATTGTGGAAAAAGTTGAAAGCTTTATATCGTCAATATTTATCATATTATCTCTTTTAGTAAAACAAAACTTTCTGCATACTCACAACCTGCTGTGGCACCACGTAGTGTAGCCAATGCCTCTATATTTCGTATGCTCCTAGGAAATGGGTGTTCCGCTATTTCACTTTTAAAAACTTTCATAACTTCTATTTTTTTTTCAAAAGATTCACTTATATCTACAAAGGTATTGGGAATAAAACTATCTTCGTTTGTACTAGGTGCAAACTCTGTTTCACTTAATGTCTCCATCATATATATCTTTTTTATACATGGATAACGAAATGATTTTGTACAACTATACGCTGCTTCAAAGATTTTACGATGGTCACTATGGACATCTCCCTTGAAAGGTAGGTAGAGGATACTTGGTTGAATTTCGCTAATCACCTTCGATATTTTTTTAATGAGTTCACTCATTGTATATTCATCGACTTTCGTGGTTTCTAATGCCAAGTTGTTCACTGTATCAAAAGCATATTTCTTGGTTGCTTCAGCAATCTCTTGTTCACGTTTCTTAAAGAAATCACCTTTAGGGTCAGTTTGTGTACAAATCAACCAATGAATAGAATCTCCATTTTTCTTATGTTTAAACAGTGTACCACCACATCCTAATGTTTCATCATCAGGATGAACTGCAATTACAAGAACTTTTTCATTTTTCATATGAGTCCCTTATCTTTCAATATATTGTAAGCTTTTATATTTAAAGGAATTGAATAATATTTTTGAAACATACAAGCATTACTCTTCACTTCCATATTCAATTCCTTCATTAAATTTGGTTGAACACTCTCTCGAATGTCTAAAGTTATACCTTTTTTTAATAAAAAATCTATCATATTTTGAGGGTAAGAAAAAGTAAGGATTCGAAATAAATCATCTCCCTCATTAGAAAAAAAGAAAGGAAAGTATTGTCTATAAAACTTCATTAGTATTTTTTTCTTATCTTGATAATCTTCAAAAGATTCTAACTGACTCAATAATAACACTTGATTAATACGAGATATTTTAACATTGAATGCAGGTAGTTTAGGTGAATATCGGTCATAATGTGTATCTATCATTTTTTGATGACTACATAAAACTCCTCCAATTCCACCTGTTAAAGGTTTTGTTGAACCAAAAGACCCTATTGCAAAATCACTATATTTTCCTAGTTTAAAATCTTTTTTTGAAAAAAGAGACGTTGAAAAATCTTCTATTATACTAATGTTTGGATAATTACTTTTTAACTCTTTAATTATTTTTTCTTCTACTAAAACCCCGTACATATGTGTTATAACAATTGCTTTTGTATCTTTTGTAATTTTTTGAGTTACTGTCTCATACGAAAGTCGAAAATCATTTTTATTTCGAACATCACATATAACAGGCGTAGCATACTCCATCGCAATACAGTTATATACAGACCAACAATTAATTGCTGGCAATATAACCTCGTCGCCTTGTTTAATTTTTAAATATTTTAAAATTAATAAAAGCGCTAAACTAGCAGAAGGCGTAATCTCTAAATATGAATAGTTTAAATAATTAGATAAATTTAATTTAATTTTATTGTCAATATTATCATCAAACCCTACATAATCTTTCACAAAACAATTTGCTACGGCTTCTGCATCACTAGTGCTTAAATTAGGTATTGAATGAGGAACCTTTAACATAAAGGGTCTTCTATTTTTTGTAATAATTTTTTTAACTCTATACTTTTAATCAATTTATATGCTCTTGCTGCACTTTTTCCATCACCATATGGATTCACCATATTTTGAATACTGTTTAAAAATGCTGAAGAAGTAACCTCTTGAATAGTTTCTCGGATATCTTGAATACGTGTTTCGCAGAACCTTACATTCTGACCAGACATTCTATCTTTTTGTCTTTTACCAACATTAATAGCAGGGATAGGCACTGATGCTGCTTCATAAATCCCTGCTGATGAATTACCAATTATAAATTGACTTCTTTTAAAAATTGATAAGAAGAGTTCTCTTTCTAAATTTTTAAAAAAATAAAAACTACTATTTTTTTGATATTTTTCAATTATATTAATAATTTTACTACTATTACTGTCTGTATTTGGATAACTAACAAAAGTAAAAATATTTTCATCTTCTAAACTTTTTAAAATATTTTCAAAAACATAACTATCATCATCTTCAACAGAAGGAGATGGATGGTAAATCAATAAAGCCATCTCATCTATATTTGGTAATTTAAGCTTACTGGTAATGGTCTCTATTGAAAAAGCATCGTATTGTGTAAATCTATCTAACGAGATGCTTCCTACATTATAAATACGAGATTGCACTTCTCCTATTTTCATTAAACGATTAGCATGTTCTTCATTGGAAACAAAATGATATGTCGATAACTTAGATGTCGCATGTCGAATAACAGTGTCTTCATGTCCCCCTGTTTCATGGTCTCCACCATAAAAATGTATTGTGGGAATATGTAAGTATATACCTAACAAACCTCCCATAATAACATCTTCTCTATCTCCTGCATACAAAATAAGGTCTGGGTTAAATTGGGATACTATATCTATACTATTTTGTAAAAAGAGACTTGCCGTTTTTAATTTGGACTTATTGCTGTCTGCATTAATTAATGTTTCTATTTCTAGTAATATTTCAAAACCATCACTTTCAATATATTGCTTAGTGTAGCCTTGTTCAGAAGATAAATGTGCTCCTGAAACTAAAACTTTAAACTCAATATCCTTATCATCATTTAAAAGCTTATATAACGATGAAAGCAAATCATAATCTGAACGGATAGAAGTCAATGCTAAAATTTTCATACTGTTCCTTTTAGAAGTTTTTTAGACTCTTTCTTACCCAAATTAAAGACGATATCCAATGCAGATAAGCCTAGCTCAAACTTATTTGCATTTTTCTGTTCATAGTGAGGGTGCGAAAAAGATTGATATTCAAGTAATATATTTTCTTTTTGGAATTTCTTTTCATCTTGATAAGCTTTTGCTCCAGTTCCGGAAAGATAAGTTCCAGCATTTACTTTTTTAAGCTGTTCTACTACTAAATCATCCTTAGTTAAACTGTTATCAATTTCTAAACTTGAAGCCAATATAACTTCTGTTTTTATATCAAAAAGGTTGTAACTCATCTCCATACTATCAACCAATATATCTACTAAAAAAGTATATTCCTTTGTGTATATGGATTCTATAATCGGATAAACCTCATCAAAAAATAGATGCTTTTTATAATTGGCAATTAAAAAACCATGATGTTTTTTTTGCCATCGTTTATCAACAACTTTTAATTCTCTAATACTTTTTGACTGATACTCTTTTTTAACTATGGGAATAGTGAGATATTCAACTTCTCCTCTATGATTCAAAAATATATTTCTTGATTGAAAGGCACTATCATTTAACTGTACAGTATCAAGCAAGATAAACTTGTCACTTTTATAAATTTTATCTAACAACCCTAACCAAGGGAAATAACTAGGTTGGTGTATTGAAACTATCATACTTTTTGAAAAATTCCATAATAGTGTGAATGTAAATCATTCTCTTTTTCATAAGACATTCTTTCTTCATGTCCAATATCTAATGTTTTAAATTTTCCAAAATAGTTTTTAAAATCTTCTTTATCTTTAGGAATCACCACAATACATCCCTCTTGACCAACAATATTGTCATCAATTTTAAATGTATTTTCAAATATCTCTTCAGAATATTTTTTTGAAATATCTCTAGGTGTTGCCAATGACGTAATGAGTATGCCACCTTTTTTAAGATATTTATGAAAATACTCTATAACCTCTTGTACAGACTCATGCGTGTTATAGGAAATAACATGCCACGCAACAATCAAGTCAAACTTATTTTCAAATTCTTCAAAATATTTATTTTCTGAAATAAATAAATTATTACTGTCAAAATTTTCAAATTTATCTAAACGATGAGATGTTATATTCTTTGCACTTTCTGAGATTTCAAGACCATAAAATGCATCCACTTTCCCAATGATAAATTCTGAATTATTCCCTGAACCAAACCCATAATCCAAACAAGAAACCTTTTTAGGCAAGAGATTTTTGATTCTATGATAAGATACCACTAAAGCCTCATTCGGGTACTGCATATATGATGCACCATCATTATATATATCATCCCATGACTCTTTATTTTGTTCCATTCTTAATCTCCTTTCTCTATAATAGTTCTAATTTTAAAATATGTATCTTTTATAACATCACTTTCAAAAAATAATCCCTCTTCAGACAAGATTCCAATATTTGTTAAGTTATCAATTTTAAATTTATGAATCTTATTTCTTAAATCATTTGTTACAAAAACATTATTTTGGGTCAATAAAGGAAAACCATTTTCTAAAATCTCTGTTTCTATAAAAGAAATATTTGTATCCGATGACATAATATCATACGCTATCAATTCATCTATCAATTTTTTTTGTAATTCTTTTTTATCTATTTTACCAAATTCTACACTCTCTATCGATATACGATATAAACCATCTTTTTTAGCACCCTCACAATAATTAATATAGTTATCAATTCTAAAAACCTTAGAGCCTTTATCATAAGAGTAAATAAAACTTAATTCACCACAAGTAAGTGGTTTATCAATAAGCATATTTGTAATAATTGTTTTAGGATGTGCATCAAATGAGTAAGAACTCATATCAATATTTAAAAGTAAGCCCAACGGATACTGTCCAACCGAGCAAATTAACTCATCTACACTGTATTCATCTTCATTAATAAGTACTGTATCTATTTTTTGATTGGCTTTATATACTTTTGTGACCGTTGCATTCTTATGAAAAACAACACCTTTTTCTAACAACTCCTCTTCTATAGCATTAATAACCCTATAGATCCCATACTCTTTAGGGTACCAAGATTGTAAATGCGTCAAATATTCACCTGGAAGATTTAATTGATTTGTAAAGCTTAATCTTGATCCAATATTTTGTGTATGCACCAATTCCTTCATGACATTTTCTTCAAAAAGTCCTATACGTGTAAACTGTGTCAAAAACAACACCATCGTATTTAACTCTTTTGGATGTCGTCCATAAAGTTTTTCTATAGCAGGAACAAGAATCTCATCTGAAATTTTTGAGCCAAACAGATGCATCATATAACTATATGCATCTTGTTGATATAAGTCTTTAAATTCACTTTTATTTTGATTTAAATTTTGAAAAAAACCACCTATATATGCTGATAGGTTTTTATGATTTAACAAGTCTATGAATGGTGATTTTTCTTGGAGTTTGTTATCATACATTAATCCTGTCAAGGCTCGTCTTTGCCCATTTACCGTTGTAGTGGTTTGCCATTTTCCCTCGGGTAGTAGGTTATAATAGAAATCATCTAATTCATCTATACCTGTTTCTAAAATATTATGTGCGCCATAATCAAAATGACCAAACTCTCCATAATCAAATGATTTTAAAAGTCCCCCCAATTGATCACTTTTTTCCACTATATGTACTTCATACTTACCACTATTTGCAAAAAGATAGCCTGCTGTTAAGCCTGAGATTCCACCCCCTATGATAACTACCTTTTTCATATTAGCTCATCCTGATTATAATTTTGTGTTGAAATAGTACCTAGGACGTCATCCCATCGCATAGGACTTATGCCTGTACCTGGTCTCTTAATCGAAATATTATCTACAGTAAAAGTCTCTCCTACCTTAATGCTTTCTATGGCTATGATACTCTTTCTGCCTATTGCCATATTTGGTTTTTCACTAGGACTTGGCTTTTTAACAGAAGATCCTAAGGCTTTCTCTATGTTACGTATGCCCTGTACCATAGCTTTTAGTTCTTCGGGTTCAAGGCTTGCCTTATGGTCTGGTCCTTCCATCATCTTGTCTAAAGTAAAGTGTTTTTCTATGACAGTTGCGCCCATAGCAACGGCTGCTATGTCTACTTCTATACCTAGTGTATGGTCACTGTACCCATAGGCTACATCAAAGGTGTTTCCTATGGTTACCATAGCACGTAAGTTTACATCTTCCATCGGTGTTGGGTACATAGTATTTGCATGCAGTACGGTTATCTTCTCTTTTGATGTTCCTTCTTCTGTCAAAATATCTAAGGCATCTTCTATCTCACCTATGTCTGCCATACCTGTTGAGAGTATAATTTCTTTTCCTAACGCACCTATCTCTCTTAAGTAAGGGAGATTGGTTATCTCGCCACTAGGAATTTTAAAGATTTCTAAACCTAGTTCATCTAAGAGCTTTATGCTGTCATGGTCAAAAGGCGTAGAAAGAAAGAGTATGTCTTTTGCCTGACAATACGAGATGAGCTCATGATGCGTGTCTACATCTAGCTCTAATTTTTTAAGCATAGCGTATTGGCTATCCTCATTGTCATGCATATTTGCTTTTTGGTAGTCTGCTTTTTGTGCATTTTTACTTACCAAGTTACTGGCTTTAAATGTCTGAAACTTCACAGCATCCACACCAGCATCCACAGCCACATCTATGAGCTTCTTTGCTAGTTCCACTGAACCATTATGGTTAACACCTGCCTCTGCTATGATAAAAACACTCATTTTATGACACTCCCTGCTTTGATAAACCCATCTACGACTGCACACTCTTTAGTAGTCGTATGGCTTCCTACGAAACTATGGGCTTTGACTGTACTTCCACCATTAATCACCGTTGCCGTTGAGATATGACAATGCCCTTCTATCCTCACATCATGTTCCACAAGTGCTTTTGTATTGATGATACAATTATAGCCTATTTCTGCATTGGCATTTACGAGTGCATGATGCATTACAACTGTACCTTCTTCTATGCTCACATGTCTAGATACATACGCCAAAGGAGAGATGATGGTTGGCAGTGTGTACCCTAAGTCTTTTAAATGTTCAAATAGCTTTACTCGTATAGCATTAGAGTAGATATGTCCCACTGTAACCAGTGCAAAACTATACTGTTGAGAAAGTCTTTCCAAGTCATCATCACAGCCTATGACTTCATAGCCAAGTACCTTAGTACCCAACAACTCTTGCTTGTCGATGATAC
>Ga0256824_10000545_pt1 | contig 14578 bp, 26 predicted proteins | sample CV67metaG_FD_191570 | JGI IMG/M metagenome (GOLD analysis project Ga0256824, IMG submission 191570) | Hydrothermal vent microbial communities from East Pacific Rise, Pacific Ocean - CV67 | ecosystem: Environmental > Aquatic > Marine > Hydrothermal vents | place: Pacific Ocean: East Pacific Rise...
ATAATTAATTATTCTGGATTAATTGATGCTATTCAGGACAAGATTAGAGAAGATGTTTTTGATTTTTCTAAACTTGATAATTACAAGGACTCTATCGAGTTTATGTTTAAAAATAGAATTCCATCTATTTTAGCAATAAATGAATTAGAAAATTTTAAATATATTACAGAAGAATATTTTAAAAAAATAATTAGTTCTGGTATTGTTGATTCCTGTGTTGAATATATTGACGAAGATTTTTCTGATAAACTTATGGAGAATGCTTTTCAGAAAAAATATTTTGAGTTTCTCTGCTCTTTTGCTGAGGAATCTATTGTTAGTGATTTTGTTAGCGAACAATATCAATTTTATTTTAAAAATACCCTTTTTGAAAGAAAATCTAATTATATTATTGAACATAAATTAATTAGATTAAGCATGGAAAAGAAAGAAGATATTATTAATGAGACTTTATTTAAAGCTAAAAAATTTATTTTAAAAAACATGTTTTGGTCTGACTATTATTCAGAATATATTGTTGGACATGAAACGCTATTCTCTTTATTGTTTCTTCATGATGAAGATGTTGATAAAATAATTCCTTTTTTTGAAAAACTAATTTTTTCAGATAGTTTTAAAATTAAGGAATCAATTAAAGAATATCCTTCTTTGAACTTAATTCAAAAACCTAATGTAGAAAATGAACATATTAACTTAATAGTATATATTGAAGATTCTTTTGATTTATCTTGTGAAGACGCCAGTAAAATATTAAAAGAAATATTTCTTATTCCTAATCTTAGTGAATTTGTATCTAATGTACATAATCCTATTAATTGGAATGTTCATGATTGGCCTGATATAGAAGAGGTATTTAAATTATATTATTCAGATATATTATCTCTTAAAAAAGAAAGAAATAAATCTTACTTTACTCAGTTTAAATATAAAATTGATTTTAATAATGAAGAATTTTTCTTTACTCTATATGACCTTAAAAAATATTTGGATGAGATTTAATTCTTTTCTTGTCCAAGTCTATATATCGCAAAATCATATTTAACAGGATCATTACTATCAAACTTCTTTAATGATTCTGTAAGCTCAATTGCTGCTTTTAAATCATAACTTTTCCTTGTAATTAATCCAAATTCTTTTCCTAATTTAAATGTGTGTGTGTCCAATGGAATTAATAAATCCTTTGTTTGTATCTCTTTCCATTTTCCCAAATCTAAATTATCATCTCGAGTCATCCATCTTAAAAACATATTCCATCTCTTGTATGGAGACTTACTCCCTTTTGTTCCTATCAGAAAATTAATTCCTCTTGATTCATAATTTATATTCTCTTTTAAAAAAACAATTGTTGATTCAATTGATTCAATTACATCATTATTTTTATAATATTCTTTTAAAAAAACATCTTTAAAATCAATTTTAAGCAATACTATCTTCTCTATTAATAAAAACCATTGAACTATATCTTCATTGCTCTGAAAGCGGTATTTTAAGCCATTAAGAGCTATCCTTAATTCATCTTCTGAATTATCTTTTCCAATTAAGTCTAAAGGTAGTTTTTTCAGAAATTTAACTATTTGTTTAGCATTTCCATAAGCGAACAAAGCACATGTTAGAATAGCTAAATCTTCTGTTTGTTCTTTAGCTATCATTAATGGATCAGGATTACTTTCTGATAACTCATTTTCAGAGTTCCTTTTTAAAACTTCTATATCTAATCTATCTTTTACACTTAACATTATAATTTGTGTTTATCTTTCTTATCTAAAGCATTATATTTATTTTTATTAAATTCAATATTTTCTTTTTTTGCCACTTTTTCTAAATCCATATTAATATATTCTAATATATTTAAATTATATGCTCTACTTTCTCTAAATCTTAAATAAGAACTTTTATCTATTTCCCAATAAGTATCTTTACTTGCTATTTTACTTGAAAATGATTTAAATGAAAGTTTCTTTTTATTTGGATTTCTTATTTTTTTATATTTTACACCTATTGAGCCTAATAGGTTCTTTTTAAAGCACTTTGGTTCTTTATCTAAATTAACAGTTAATTTATATAGTTTATTTGTTTCTTTTGTAAAAAATAAAAGAACTATTCTATCTTCTCCATATAAATTATCTTTAGTTTTTAGTATATTGTCTTTTTGTGTAAAAGAATAGTCTTTCGATATTTCTTTTATATTCTTCATTGTCATCCCAGATGTCCAAATATTAAATGTAAATGCATTTGAATATGAAAGGACAAGTATCAATATAATTAAGCTTCTCATATCGACATTAACAATATCTTATATACTGCTCCCACTAACAAAATTGAAACTATCGCCAAATATACTGTTAGTTTTTTTTCTATACTTTCTTTTCCATCATAATCTTCTATATCTTCATTTCTTGGTTCATTATTCATATTATTACCTCTATATCAGAGAACCAAAATGGTTTCTGACTAATCTTTTGATAAGTTGATTATATCTAAATTAAGAGAAGATGCTAAATCTTCCATTAAAGAGTTGGTTTGTTTATTCAAGGTGCCTTCAAAATAAAGAAGTTCTGAATAAATCATATGAAGGTTCATTTCCTTCACTTCTGTTGTGAATAGATCTTCTTTGTTGTCAATATTATATTGACACAACTTTTCTATTTTAAATAGAAAAGGGTTATTGACCATAAAGTCTCTTCCTTTTTCTATATTTTCCTTAATCTTTTGAAGAATTAGATAATTCTTTTCTTCATTGATCTCCGGTGTTAGGTAATGGAACAATTCCATTATTTTTTTTAGTTCATCCATTGTTTATCCTTTGATTTGATTTGATACAGCTGTAATTAAAGCCAATATTGCAGCTAAATCTAATTTGCTATATTGTGCAACAAACTCTTTGACTTCTGGTATATATACCAGAAGTGCGCCTATTAGTATTGCTATTAGTATATTCAATAATCTACTAAATAGAGTTATGAAAAACTGCTTTAGTTGTAATTTTAATGCGTCTGTCAATTTCATTTTATTTCCTTTAAAATTTGTTTATCATTATAAAATATAATGAAGTATCTTGTTATAAGAAGATTTCTTTGAAATCTGCTAATCACCCATTCTATTTTAAGAAAATAGAATTAATTACGATTTAGATGGTTTTTAAGAAAAAACATCTCTTCTTTCCATTATATTTTAGTATTAAACATAATTAACCAAAGACTAAGAATATTTTCAGCAAAAAATAAGAAACAATACTATATAATAAATCTATGAAAAGAATTGAACTAGCAAGATATGGGGGATTATCTCCTGTAAAACAAAAACATTACACTACAAATTATGATGAGATGACATTTCATGGTGCTCCAGAAAAATATGGAATGTACGCTTTCCTTTGGCCATATATAGATTGGTTCCTTCTTACAGGAAATACAGGTAAAATGAAAGATGACTCTAAAGAATACAAAAATAAAAGAGAATCTTTAAATTGTAGTTATAAAAGGTTTTCGGTTGATGGAGAAATCTGGATTCATTTAGATGTGCCTGCAAAATATCAATATATGATATTAGATGAAAGAGGTTCTTGGATAAAAATACATTCAGATAATTTTGTTCTATTATTTAAAAAAGTTTATGCTATTACTACTGGAGAAGCTATTGAATTAGAAAGAAATGGCTTTGGTTCTTCAGAAATTAATGATTTAGATAAAACTATAAAAAGTGCTTTTAAGTTCTTCACTACGGACCATCTTGAAATCTTTGTGCCAAAAGGAACGAAGATTATTTAACTCTTAATAATCTTTTTAAGTTCTCTTCTCTATTAATATAATCTTTTTCTTTTTCATCATATAAAAAAGTCAATATTCTTTTTATAATTAATATTTCATAGTTTCTTTCTAATGCTTCCCTAAAAGAGACCTTTTGTTCTTCAGCTTCTGAAAGCTCATTTGTCATATCCGAGAATTTCTTTTCAAAATATCCTAGTGATTTATGTTCATTTGAATTATCCTTATCTAAGGAAACTGCTTTTTTAATATTGTTTTTTATAAATATGTCCATTTTTTATCCACACTAATTAGTGTTCTCTTTTATGAGATCCTTATCTTTATATTGTTTTAAGAAGATTTTCTTAAATAGTTGAGTTTATAAGAATGTTTTTAGATTTTTTGTTTCCAACTCTTCTTAACTAATAGCTTTTTAGCAGAATATAACGTTGTTTTTTGTAATCTAAGGACAAGGTCCCAAAGAAGTCTCCGTCGCTTTGCACATCTTTGAGAGGTGGACGAAAAAATATATTGTATCATATTTTTATCAAAAAGAGAAGTCTTAAAAAGAAAAAGAACCTTCTTAGAAGGTTGCTCTTAGATGATAAAGTCTTTTGTTTCTCTTTAACTCTTTATTATATGTAATAACTATATTTTTTGCTCCATTTTCTAAAAAACTTTTTTTATAAAATTTTGCTAATTTGATATTATCATAAATATTATTGTTCATTGAACCAAAAGCATATGTCTCAAACTCTTTTTTTCCTTTCTTTATTAACTCTTTTAAAACATAGTCTCTAAGTTTCTTAGCATAACCTTTCTTTTGGAATCTTTCTTTAATCTCTAAATTAACTAATTCAATTGTTCCATGTAAATCAACTGAATATCCAATATGTCCAGCAACTAAACTATCATCTAAACCTTTTATATCAGTAGTTATATTTCCTGACTTTAATATATAGAACATTTTCTACCTTTCTTTTAAATTTTTGTTATATATTGTTATAAGATAATTATTAGAAAAAAGATTCTACATAATTTATATCACCTTTGGAATGAAATTTAAATTTACACCAATCTTCTTCATTCGCATAGATTTCAAACTCTGTCTTATCTTTAATTATTTCTTCCCATGTCATATCTATTAATTCTCTTCCACCTTTAAATGCTACCCATCTTGATCTTTTTGCATTTAAAAATCTTAAATATAACTTTTTCTCATCAATATAATAATCTAATGGAGAGTCATAATAGGCGAAAGATTCGCCTTTACATTCTTCTCCATCTATAAAAATTTTACCATTTTCTAACCAATCCATTTTTTCTCCTTATATATAAAATACTGAATCTTGTATATTTCCATAACTATCAGAATATCTTCTTCTAACTATTTTTCTTCCATCATTAGTATAGCTTATTTCTTCATCAATTATTTTTCCATAATCATCTCTTTGATATATTTTTTCTTTCTCTTTTAAAACTAAAATTTTATCGTCTGAATCAGTAAATTCACTATATTCATTATCATACTTTTTTGATAATGAAAATAAATTACTATCATTATTCCCATAAAAAGTTAATCGATGTATTCTTGTATCTATATTTATATAATAAGTATTCTCTTGTTTATTTGAATACAATATACCTGATAAATTAATATCTAAAGAATCTCTATTTTCTTTTTCAAATTTTACCAATTTAACAGAATTCTTTTTAACTACTTCTCCTTTACTTAAATCATATAAATATTCTTCAGTAAGTATAGTGTTTTTAATTAATTTATTATCCTCTTTTATTATATTTTTGATTTGAAACCCACCTAAGTAAAGGTATTCTTTCCCTTTATTGGAGAAATAAATTGAATTGACTTCTAAATCTTTTTTCTTAATTCCTTTTGTATACCTCTCTTGAATATCTTCTGCTAAAAAGAAATCATTTTCTGTAACTAATCCTACGGAAGTAAAATAATATGACCCATTTAAAATAAAATCAGTATTTTCTTTTGTTAATGAATAATCTTCATTATATAAATAGTCCTCTATAAATTTTTCATATGTTAATGTTTGGATAATATCATCTCCTGATATAAGAACTATCTTATTATCATCAAGCTTAAAATTAATTCTATATAGAGCAAATGGGGACACTTCTATTTTGTTTCTTGTAAATCTTTTTGTTATCAACTTAGAAATTGATATCTCCTCTTTTACTGTAATATCATTATAAAAATAACTCATGTTAGCCTTTCTTTTCGTTTATTATAAATTATTATAACATTTAAAAGCTTTAAGCTAACTTACTTAAGGGAGAAAAAAGAAAAAAAGGTATATAATAAACATTATAAAAAAGGAGACTTCAATGAAAAAGTTTTTTCCAGTAGTTCATGTGGTCAATAGCAGACAGACTATGGAGAATGTTCAAATTGCCATTGATTCAAATGCTGATGGGATATTTCTTATTAGTCATGGATATATGGATTATAAAAAATTATTAAACTTAGGAAAAGAGATTAAATCGATTTATCCCACTCTTTGGATTGGATATAATTTTTTAGATATACCTATTAATCATTTCTTTGAAAGATTTAAAAATGAATATAATACATTTATGGATGCTATTTGGTTTGATGATTCTAAAAGAGGTGTTGATAAAGAAAAAGCAGATAATATAACTTCACTATGGAAAAACTCATCATTTAAAGGAGAAATCTTTGGTGGTGTAGCATTTAAATATGTTAAACAACCAGGTAGCTTAGTTGATGCGGTTAAAGAGTCTATGGGTAATATGAGTGTTATTACAACCAGTGGTGATGGAACAGGATTAGCTGCGAGACCATATAAAATAAAAAAAATGTTTGAAACTATCTCTGATGGAACGCCATTAGCCATAGCGAGCGGGATTACTCTTGATAATTTAAATCTATATATTGACTATGTTGATTATTTTTTAGTTTCTACTGGAATAAGTATTGATGATTCTAATTTAGATAGAGACAAAACGATTAAGTTAAGTGAATTAATTCATAATAATTTAAATTAAACTTCTTTTAAGATTTATTAAGTTATGATTACATATCAAAATTAAAGGATCAAAAATGAAAAAAATTATATTAATGTTATCGGTGATTTTAATATCATCATTAATGCTTACAGGGTGTGGGGAAAAAGGACCAAAAGATGTAGCAATTGAGTTTGTTGAGGCATTTACTTCTGCTGATATAAAAGAAGCTAAATCGTTAAGTTCAGATAATTTGAAAAGAGACTTCTCAAAAGTTCAAAGAGTTTGTAATAAAGAGAGCTTTTTAAGTTTAAAGAAATCACTAAATGACTTTCAAAAGACTAGAGATGATGCCTTAGAAAAAACTATGAAATCTAAAGAAGATGCAAAAGAAATAAAAAACATAACTCAGGTTTTTAAAACCAAAGTCCAAGCTATCCTTGCTGAAGATGGTGTAAAATCAAAGGCATGGGTTAAAGAATATGGTTCTGTGAATAACATTCCTAAAAATCTTGTTGATAACTATATTAAAGACTATACGGAAAACCTAATGAATGCTAGTGGAGAATTTCTAAAAGCACAATCAAAAATTTTAAATATTGAAAATGATGATATCACTTTTGAAATAATGGTTCATGGTATGGTATATTTAGTTAATGATGTTAAAAGCTATAATATTGAAAAAGTCTCTATCAATACTTACCTTTCTGAACATCCGACTAAGATTACTGAATCTTGTATTAATAAAGGTTCAAACCTTGGATATATAGATAGTATTAATTTTATTGAATCTATTGAAGTTGCTGCTGATAAATCTAAAGTAAGATTAGAGTTAATTGATAAAGATGGAGCATCAAATAAAAGAACTATTGTTGTTGAAAAAATCAAAGGTGAGTGGAGAGTTACGAATATATAATTATTCTCAATTCCCACAAGGGAATTGAATTATCTTCCAGTAAAATATGAAGCTTTTGCTCTTATTTCATAAGGAATTATTTTTTCATAGCCATATTTTGTGGCTCTAATTCCAGACTGAACAGCTTTTACTCCATTTCTAGTTTCTCTAGTAATATGTAGTAATTTTTGTCCATCTTTCTGATGGGTCAACTCTTCTTTATTTGGAAGAATTATTTTTACAATATCTGCTGAAATATCAGAATCATTATATTTTCCAATAACAATGATTTTAACATCATCACCTTCATTACAAGGTAAAGAACATTTCCCTGGTTTAAATTCCCAAGTTACATGTCCTCTACCACCATATTCTAAAAATTGTGAATATAGATTAGTCATCATTATCTCCTTTTTCAATACATTCTTGGCATGTTCCCCATGTAGTATAAACTCCATCATCTCCTGATTCAAGTTCATTTCCACATTCTGAACAAAAGCTATATTCTGGAATATATTCTCTAATCATAGTTAAAAACTCCTCTTTTGTTGTTGTCTCTGTAATTTTTGATAGAAGAATATCCTCAATGTTTTTTTCAAAACAATTTAGTTTAATCTCTTTTTTAAAATCTTTACTCATCATTTTCTCCTTAATTTTTATAAAATTTCGAAATATATCGATAACCTGTTGTAAGAAGATTTCTTTGAAATATGATAATCACCCATTCTATTTTAGATTGTTTTTCTTAAAAACCATATATTCTTTAAAATAAGCTATATATAAGTAAAAATACAATATAATAAAACAAAAAGGATTAACATGGGTTGTCACACATGGTGTTATAAAAAAGAAAGAGATATTTCAAATGAAGAATTAATTAAAGAAATAATTAAAGGCTTGAGTTCACAAGCTGAATATTCTGAAAGATATTTATACGAACATCCTTCGAATAAAGATGTTGAAAAAGATTTAAAAAATCAATTAAGAATCTTAAATTTATTTAAAGATGGCAAGATTTCATCTGAATCAGTAATTTCAAGAGCATATAATGATTTAAATCGATGTGAATTCCTTTATCATGATGGTTCATTTTATAAAGAAACTGAATATCATGATATCTTCCGCATTGGTGGATATCCTGAAGACATGTTAACTTCATTTGAAGAAACTAATGTTTTTATTAAAGAAAACATGTGCTATTCTATTGATTATGAAAGGCTAGTTAAATTTTGGGAAGAATATCCTGAAGGTCTTCTTGAATTTGGATAATTTATTTTTATAACATAAGGAGAGCAAAATGAAAAAATATTCTCAAGCAGTCTTAGATGAGGCTAAATCAATTACTGAATCAATTTCTGGTAGAAATCCAGCTGAAGTTTATGCTGAAAAATTAGAAAAACATCAAGACAATTTAAAATACTTAAGGAAAGTTTACAATTTTTCTTAAACAGTTCTGATATAATTCATTTCAAAAAAGGAGTGATTATGTTAGTTTCCCCAAGTATTTTATCCGCCGACTTTGGCAATTTAGATAGAGACATTAAAGCCATTTGTGATGGTGGTTGTGATCTTATTCATGTAGATGTAATGGATGGTCATTTTGTCCCTAATTTAACAATAGGTCCAGTAGTTGTTAGTTCAGTAGCCAAAGTAGCTACAAAGCCGTTAGACATTCATTTAATGGTAGAAAACAATGACTTTTTTGTTGACTTGTTTGCTCCATTAAAACCAGAATATATTTCTTTTCATATTGAAGAAGAAAAACATCCTCATAGATTAATCCAAAAAATTAAAAGTTTAGGTATAAAACCTGCTATTGTTTTAAATCCTCATACCAATCCTCATGAATTAGAATATTTAGTAGAAGATTTAGAAATGATTCTTTTGATGAGTGTTAACCCAGGGTTTGGAGGACAATCATTTATTCCTTCTGTTATACAAAAAGCCAAAGAGTTAAGAGAGATAATTAGAAGAAAACATACTCAGTGCCTTATTGAAGTAGATGGTGGAGTTAATGATAAAAATATAGATGACTTAAAGAAAGCTGGTGTAGACATTGTTGTAGCTGGTTCTTTTGTTTATAATCATTCAGAAGGTGTAGAAAAAGCTATTTCATTATTAAAATGAGATTTTTGATTCTCTACTACTTCTTTTAGAAATTCTAGATATTTATATAGTTTGATTATTTTAGTTTCATTTGAGTCCATAAAAGAAAATATTTTAACATCAAATAATTTATTATCAAAGAAAATAATCTCTGGGAATTTATCTGTCGTTTTTACTTCTAAATTTTTAATATATTTGATATTCTGAACATATTCGATATAATATTCTGATTCTGATTTATTAAAAATAATAATTAGTAGATATAGTTCATTATCCTTTTCCAATAAAGTTAAAAGAGTCGGTTCTCTTCTATTAAATCTATCCACTGTTACAGAATATATTTCAGAATTTTTTATAAATTCAGAGAGCTTTCTACGATTATCTCCAGATATAATTTCTTTTTCTATTTTTATATCTAGATTTATCTCTTTACAAAAGTTTTGGATATTTCGTAACTCAGATATTTTTCTTTTTGTTATTATATCTTTAATCATTTTATTCTCGTAATTTTATTATTCGTTTCAGTAAGAATATTCATTTTTATCTTTCTTTTCGTCTAATTTAAATCCAGTAAAACGCTCATATCTCTCTTTATCTGTTCCGTGTATAGATTTATATACTGCTTGTCCTAAACCTATAACAATCATAGAAATAATAAATATTAATGCAATTAAATCCATATTCCTTTTTATAAAACTTCTCTTTGTTCTTTTTGAAGAGATCCCTTCTCCTAATTTTTCAATTAATCCCATCATCTATCCTTTTTATTCATTATACTCCAAAACAAATATTTTGTCAATTCAGTCCTATAACCATATAAAAGGTTTATTAACTTTCTAGTTCTTTTTAAGAATTACATCTATCAACATTGGAGATAATTATGAATAAAAAAGAAATAGAAAATGGTATTAAAGAATACCTTATGGAATATGATATAAAACCATATTCATCAGAGTGTAAAGAATTACATGAAATATATATTAAACCTCTTTTAGAGAAGGTTAAAACAGCTTACTCATTAGAACATATTAATGCTGCTTATACTGCAGCTTTTTTTCAAGGAGATAAAATTCTTGCAAGGGTTGGATTGGTAGAAGAAGGTAATTTTAGAGAAGAAGAAAAAGTTTTTGAATTAAAGGATGTTATATAACTATATTCATAGCATGAAAAGGGGGACTCACAATTAATATATAATTGTTTGTTTGTTTGTGAGATATAAATACCGAATGAATTTTACACTTTGCCATTATCGTGTGGGATAATAGAAGTATAAAGCACAAATAGTAGATATATCAAATATGAGAACAAAATATTGGTTTGCTTTTAAGCCAATTTTATTATATTTATTTAAAAATATTTTCTTCAAAGATAATGATTTGTTGTTAATCATTACTTTTTTTCATATTAGACCCTTTTCTAAAAAACATTATAAATATTATTAAATATCTTCTGATATATATATTAAATTGTTTTTAAAATATACAATTAATTATTGTATGTATCGTTATAGGTATAAAAAATGAAAAAAGTCATCTTTATTAAAAATAATTAAAATTTGTGATTTTAGGAAGAACGATAAGCGGTGTTTTGTCTTGAGTAGTTATTTATCTAGGACTATTATTGCTAATAGCCTCAAGCGAAGTGTGTTTGACAATTTAATGCCTTTGTAGACTTTTACCATCACTTCTTGCTACGAATAGAGTTTATCTAGCCATCTATATTACTATAAATGCTGGTGGTCTCTTACACCACCGTTTCATCCTTACCATATAGGCGGTTTATTTTCTGTTACACTTGTCCTCAGATTACTCTGGCCATCCGTTAGATGGTATTCTGTCTTACTTGTAGCACCGACTTTCCTCTCGTGTTCTAATCGAACACCAGCAACTACTTATTCTTCCTATATATATTATAGCAAATGAACCTTCATATCAACTTAAAGCTCTTCTTTTTGATTTTTTAAATTTTTATAAAAATTAATTGCAGTATAAAATCTATATATATCTTCTCCAAAAAATAATACAGCAATCTCTCTTGTATTCTTATTCATAAAATATAACTTCTGATTCTTCTCGTCCATTGTCATTGACTCTAAATCTGATAAATTGCCTAATGCTTTTAATTCATAACTATTATTTCTATATCTATACATAATAAAAATATATGTTTCTATTCTCTCATTAACTTCTCTTTCCAATAATCCAATAATCTCAGTCTTATGTAACACATCATAATTAACTTGCTGATTAAATTCCATTATATCTCTTTCATGAGATATTTTTACTGAACGTAATTCTTCAAATAATTCACTATATTTTTCATCACATATATTCGCTCCAACACTTAATGCTGACATAATCTCTTTTAAATTCATGATTTTCCTTTCTTCATTATTATAATGTACTTTCAATTATACTATCATTATATTCTTCTTTTCTCTCTGTTAAATATTTCAAATAAACATATAATTTTTCAATTACTGTTTCATCTATATGTTTCACTTTCACAGGTTCAAACAATTCGACATCAAAAAACATTAATTCTCCAACAGGCACAGAAACTGTTGTGATGTTCTTTATATTTTGGAAATAATCTATCACTATGTTCTCTGCTTCATTAAATAGAATGAAATATATCTCACCTTCTTTTTTAAATAAACTTAATCCGTTCCCACTTCCATTTTTTGCAAAAAATAATTTATTCTTTTTAATAAAATTAATAAACTCTGTATCTAATGTCTCATTTTCAATCAACTCTTTAAATACTTCCTTAAATACTGGTTTTAGTTTCTCATTCATTATACGTCCTTTTCTATTTTTTTTATGATTGCTTTAAAATTATCTTTATCATGGATTCCAATAACTATTCCATCTTCTCTATCTGTTGCTTCTTTAATAACAATGAAAGACTTGTCCATCATCACTCTTAAATCTTTTTTTGATTCTGGTCTTTTTAAATAAACCTCTTTACATAATAGATGTTTCTTATCTGTATTCCATCCTTTAATATATTCTGATTCAACCCTATATTCTGGAAAATTAGACTCTATCATTTCTTGAAATTCTTTACCATCTATTTCTACTCTATTATCTAAATTAGAATAGTCCTTCATATGAACATTTATATCACCTATCTCAAATCTTTTATTCTTATACATTATAATTCTTCCTTTTCTTGTTTTTTCATATATCTTTTTAAACCAACATATATCATATATATTTCATCTCCATTTAATGAGACCGTATCCACTTTCATTTCTTTTTCATTGAAAAAATATAATTTATCATCTCTATAATTTAATTCAGAAATATCTTTTATCTTTATAGAATACTCTATTGTTAAATCAATATCAATTAAATCAATATCTTTAACAAGAGTATATTTAACCAAATACATCTCATCTTTAAATGACATAATTGAAACATACTTAGATTTATAATTATAAGCATTTTTAAATATCTTTGAATTACCTATTGCTGTTCTTATTAAATGTGTTTCACTTGTATTTGACATTAAGTCATAATGTTTAATTTTCAAACTAATCCTTTTATTTCTATATATATAGTATCAAAAATTGCCTTAAACCTTCCTTATTATTTTAACTCAGCATAATTTAAGTTAAAATAGAATATACTTCATATCAGGTTTTAAATTATTTCCATAAAAAATAATACAGATTTGATAATTAATTGACCATGACGGAATGACATGTAGTGTAAGTACTAGCACAGCCCGCTTAGAATGGGAAAGTGTAATATTAATTTAAGTTAATTAGTGTAATGATGATAACACGAGCATAGATTGCTAAATTTTGGTTTAACTCCAGAATTAACTTTATTGTTTTTATAGAATTTGAAATTTTATTTATGTAAGATTTATTTAAACTCATTTAGCTAATGAGTTTATATTTTTTGATAAGTATTTTATTTTTTTATTTTCAATTTAAAAACTCAAGTCGCTCTTATATTTAAGATATAAAGACATGTAAGATTTATCCAAGAAGATTTGACGAAATTTTCTTAGATAATTTGAGAAGTGTTTTATTAATATTCTTAAAAATAATAAGAGTTATTCTTCTTCTCCCAAAATACTTTTAAATAAATATTTTCTTACTCTTTTCTTAATTATTTCAAATAATTCTTTAAGGAAATCAGAAACTAAATAATCAATTACATCAATAGGCATGAAAAACACTCTATATCCAAACAATGAAAATGATAGTTTGTCTAGAATCCTACCTAAAATCTCCTTATTATTTAAAGGGTCTATCTCTCTATTGTCTTTATTATATTCTATTGTTGCTTTATAATCTGCCTTTGCCCCTCTAATTAATCTAAATGTTGCCCAGACTACACCAACAAAAAGATATATTGCTGAATACAAGCCTATTTCTGTTAATGAAAACCCATTAAAAAAGAATAAATAATTCATTAAACCAATAAATATTATTCCTGCACCAATTGATGATTCCAACATAAATGAAATATACCCTGCTATCAATATAAAAACTATTAATCCAATTATTCCTAAACTTAATCCAAACATCACTTTTCCTATGTGTTTCCACATTCCTTCTTCCGAAGTTCCTATTTTAATAGACACTGTAATTTCCCATAGTCTTGCCTTGGGGATGAAAAGTGTCAGATAGATAATTTTATTTCCAAATAATTATTAATCCTTGACACAACCCTTATATTTTGGTATAATTAAACAAATTAAAAAGGGAAGATAATGAAAGAAATGGGATTTGTAAGCGAGTTTTTTCCTAATAAAAATATGAAAAAAATCTTCAATATTTCTTTCGGTAATTCCCGTTATATTTACAATAATTTTCTTC
>Ga0256824_10000547_pt1 | contig 14549 bp, 9 predicted proteins | sample CV67metaG_FD_191570 | JGI IMG/M metagenome (GOLD analysis project Ga0256824, IMG submission 191570) | Hydrothermal vent microbial communities from East Pacific Rise, Pacific Ocean - CV67 | ecosystem: Environmental > Aquatic > Marine > Hydrothermal vents | place: Pacific Ocean: East Pacific Rise...
TTTAGGTGCTGTTCATACTTAGCTCTGTCTACTGTACCAAATATATCTTGTGTTGATATTTTTCCAACAGTTTTATAGTCGTACATTTGTTGTATTCTTGCCTCATTCTGGTGCAGATACTTACCTATATCAGGATGACTAGAATCAATATGCAAACTTCTTTCTTTAAATATTCCAGGTATCTCTGTAGTCATCTTTGCATTCTGCAGCATACTGCCTTCACTAACCATCTTGGCAACAACAGTCTTGGCTGCCTTCTTAGGGTTCTTTATGAGCTCCTCGTATTCTGCTCTTGTTGATTCTAGTTTAGGGTCTGGGTCATCTAGCCTACTACGCATTTCCTCTGTGTCACGCTTTAGCATATCCACTTGCTGCTGTAGCTCATCAATTACTTGTTTTTCTCCAGCTTTCTGTCTTCCACCATTTTCATGAAGTGATACCAGCTCATCCTGTAATTCTGCTTTATTGTATCCGTCTATTGTCTTCTTTTGTTTTTCAAGTGCCTTTCTTAATATTGGTCTCACTAGGTTGAATTGCCCCTTGAACCTAACGTCCTCTGCTTTATTTTTCTGCCCTATTTTTTCAAGACCATCAAGGAATCCTTTTATGTCTTTCTTTAGCATGCCGCCAGAGTGTAGAGTCTGCACCCATTGGTCATGTGACATCCTTGCCATATTAGAGAAGTCTTTTGAATTGACTATAGTCTCAAGTCTTTCATTTTGTGCTATATCAAGTAGCTTGCTTTCAACTTCACTCAGTGTTCTTTTTTTGTACATATCCACAGACGATACTATTCTCTCATGGTTGTTCATTACAGTAAGTAATGCACCTGCTGTATTTTTTACAGATGATTTTCTACCGTATCTCTTCTCGAATGCCTTGGTTGCTTTTGCAACTTGTGCCTTTAGTACACTCATTATTCTTGCAAATAGACTTGTACTTACAGTCACACTTTTAACATCATACTCAGTAGAAACAGTCTTCATGTATGCAATGAATTCTGGATTAGCAAAGAACTCTGCAAGCATCTCCATTGGGTTAGTCATTCCATACGAATGTTTCTCTCCTTTTTGCAGTAGCGTTATTTTTCCATCTGGACTTCTGCTTACTATCCCGTCTTTTTCTGCTTGAATCATTAGCTCGTCATATATACCATCAACGTCTGCCTTAAACCGTGGGTCTACTCTGTACTGTGCAACAGTCATTGCATGCACAAGTTCGTGGTACAACGTTTGTTTGTTTCCTTTTTTGCCATATACTGTATTTACATATACTTTATTGGAGTAGGGTACACTCATACCTGCTGCGTGATTCTGCTCCAAGATAGGCACATTGCTTATCTCTGGTCTACCTGCAGCATTCCATAGGGCATCCAAGACAGGGTCATTTAGTGCATCCTTTGGATACAGTGCATGTTCTGTCTTTGGTATCATCTCTGCAAGACCATCATAATTATGTCTTGATTGTGTCTTAGCTAGTTCCCTGTTGAACTCACGCTGTGTTTGACTTTTGTCTCTTTTTTCTACACCCCACATAAACTCATCTGTAAGTGTTCTTAAGTCTCCACTTCCAAACATGAATAATGGAAAGCCATCACTATTGATACCTATGACTTGTGCTGGTCTAATACTAACTCTACCACCAAGGGTTGCAGCGTTTAGTGTGATTACGTCACCAACATTATATGTAACGCCACCTCTCTCAAATGTTTTTACATTCTCGTCTATAAGTAGGTGGAATGGATTATTTGCTATCTGTGCATTTATTATGTCTGTCTTGTCTATTGAGCTCATGGTGGCAACCAAGTCATCTAGTTGCTTTTCTGCTACAACAAGTCTATCTAGTAGCACTTTGTACTCACCCTCTTTTGCAGGGTCATTCTTGTATGCTATAGCCTCATCAAGATTCTTCTTTGCTTGGTCTACTGCAAGCTTGTATTCCATACTGTCTCGTATTGCAGTTTCTATATCTAGTTCTGCTTGAGTTACATCACCTTTTATTTTATCTATATGCCACATTCTTGGGTTGTAGTGTAGAGAATCCATAGAACCAAACTCATCTAGTCCATTAGCTTTCATCCTGTCAGCTTTATTTTTATAGTACTCATTTGAACGCTCAAAGAATTCTATCTCATAGTCATCAAACTTGTCTTTATATTCTGGGTTAGCTAGTGGGTCTTCTACCTTCTTGGCTGACTCGTTCTTGAAGTATGCATCTTCATGTCCAGCCAAGATTCTTTCGTGATGGTCTCTGCCACCAAACACGTCTTCTAGTCTCTGAGATAACTCAACATCAGTAAGGTCTTCATTTTTTGGAGGAGTGTAATTCTTGTCTTTTGCTTTTTGTTCTAAGTCATATTTTACTATGGCTTCATCAACTTTCTTTTGAGCATATACCTTGGCTGCCTCTATTTCCACAGGGTCGTTTCTCATAGCAAATGCTATTTCTGTCTTTGCATTATTGTAGTCATCGTATATCTTTGATGTCTTTATTTTCATTTCTGTTGCAAACTGCTCATGTGTTAATTGTGGTGTGGCTATTCTTTCTTCTGTCGTTAGGTCTTCCCTTGCCTTGTTGTATTTATTGTATGCATCTATACGAGCCTTATCAAACTTCACATTCTCGAATACCATTTCATATTTTAGGTCTTGTACATTTTTTTTGTCCATAACCACATCGTTTCCTGCTTTGTCTTTCATTCCAATAGGACCAGTATCGTGTTCCCACATCTCTAGTGTAGCTTTTATGTTTTTAGTCTTATCTCTAAATCCATCCATGACTAGTTGCAGTTGAGGTGATGACGCTATTCCTCTAGTTATCCTATTGGTAGTCAGTGATGCTATCCAGGCAGCCCCACGATTGATTCCTACGGACAATTCCGACTTCTCCAACTCAGACATTGCAGAGTACACTTTCTCTGGATTTACAGCCAAGTCTATCTCGCCATTCTGTATCCGCTCAGTAAGTTCTTTTTGTCTCTTACCACCATTGTGCTGTATAAATTCAATAGTTCCATGTACCGTACCTGCTATTCCAGATGAGAATAATGCAGACATAGCTACTCCAGAATAATCCTCATCAGATGCTTTTCTTATTAGGTATTCAGAACCACCACCTGCTACTGCACCAGATGCCGTTGTTGTACCCACTCTCCTAAGTGCAGTACTGTTCATCATAGCTGCTACCTTGGTTGCTCGTATAGCTCCACTTGCTCCAAATGCAAACCACGATGTTGGGTCAAATGGCATAGCTAAAGCACCGTATCCTAATTGTGCCATGAAGCCAGACGTATGCATTGCATCCTGGTCATCCATCTCACTTTTTATCATACCTGCTTTATGTACCATATCTTCAAAATTGTTTTGGTCATACACTAGTTTTTGTAAGTGCAAAGGAACTGTGTCAATTAGGTCCTTTACCTCTTTGCTTCCCTTATCCAAGAATGGGTCGTTGCGCGATAATATACCAAACATGTCACCGAACATATCATGTGCAACAGTAGAGGCAATTCCTCTTGATTCATCGTCCTCGTGATTTTCAAAAGACCTCATACCTACAATATTTTGACGCATAGATGCATCAAACTTATCTCCGAATGTAGCTAGTTGTTGAGTATTTGTCTGCTCAAAGCCTTCAATGTGTGCTCTACCTATTACTCCTTGACCATCTACGTCACCCCTCATATCAAATGGTGACGTTGATTGTCTTGGCTGTCTCTTGAAATTACTATAGTCTGGCATCTTCTATATCCTTTCTTCTTTTCTCTTCTACTAGTTTTGCTTCTTCCACTTTTTTTCTATCTAGTCCATCCACTGCGTCTTGTCTTGATGTTCCATAATATAGCTGACTATATGTTTTTACTGGGATGTCTGGTCGTTCCATTGGGACCATGTCTTCATCTATTTTTATTCTACTAGACGTATTGTCTGGATACATTATAACCATATACATTTGTCTTGTAGGACTATATAGGTCTTCCTCTATACGGACGTTGTTCATGTCTGCAGATTCTTGTGACTTGGCATACGACTGTCCAGTTACCTGTGATATAAATAATGCTGCATCTTCTCTGAATGCTTTTCTCTCATTCATAAACTGCGTTATTTTCTTGGTTGGTTGTACACGTATTCCCTCACTCATGGTTGCATCGTCCTGTAGCATCATGCCTTCGAGTATCTTTGGTATGTAGCTATCTAATCCAGACTTAACCATCTTGTTTAGTATCCCTGTATAGACCACTTGTCTTTCTCCATACATTGGTGTACTGCCTAATTTCTCCATAGCCATGTCATAGTTCTCTGTAGCAAACCCTTTTCCATCGATTGCATTCTTCGCATCACTCGTCAGCCAAGAAGAGGATGTCATCTTTAACGCTATAAATGCATCACTACTTCCTATGGTTTGAGATATGGATGTAAAGTCTACCTGCTCGCTTGGGTCAGTCTTCTCTGAAACATTCCTCATTTCTACTTCTGTAAATACTTCAAAGGTGTAGAAATTCTCTTGTTCTTTTCTGTCCATTTGTGATAGTAGTGAATCTCTAAATCTAGGATTCTTGAATACAGTTGGGTCTTTTGTGAATTCTTCCACAAAAGCATGTATGTTTTTACCCATACCCTTATATTCTTTTGTCACTGCATCAAGAGTTTTGCTGTCTATACCATCTCTTCCGTCTTTTAGCAACATATCCATTGCTTGTTCTGCATCACCGTTTCCGTCTATCACTGCTTGCTTCATTCGGTTAAATTGTCCAACCTTTGAATTCTTGATAGCCGTAAGACTCTTGGCCGTATATACTGCCCCACTTCCTGTATTCTCACCTATTTTTGGCATAGGCTGAGTAAGTCCTGCAGCAACAGATGCTTCCACGATTCCCTTTTCTGACCTGTGGAATGCAGTGTATGCATACTTTAGTCTCTTCACTTCTGTTGGTGTCATCTCATCTTGTCTATCTAGTAGTGGTTGGAACATGTCACCAGTCACTCCTGCAGACTCTACTGCTTTTAGTGGGTTATCTATATTGTGGTCTCGTTCCTCTTTTACGCTTCTAGCCTCTCTGCCAAGTTCCCCACGTAGCATCGCTGCCTGTTTATGTAATGCACTCTTTTTGAATACAAGGTCTACATTCTTACCTAGTATTCCAGTCATTACATTATCAAACGTTTCTTGCCAATTAATTGTTGGGTCTGCAGCTATAGCTACGTTTGCACTATTCTCAGCTTGCTCTATTGTTTTACTCTCAACACTCTGAGCTTGGTTGTCTTCGTGTACTTGTCTATATGTATCTGTTGTAGTTTCGTATACCTCTCTTGCATGCTGAGTAATGCCACTGTTTTTCATTAGCTCTTTTGCTTTTTTCTCCATAGCATCCTGAGACTCTTTATCTAGTGTACCGTCTGCTCTACCTGCAGCCAAGACCTTAGATAGTTGAGTAGCTAAAAGTACATCTTTTGCAGCATCCTTTTTTTCTCCCTTACGGATATACTCGTCTGCTTGCATATCGTTCACATTTAATTTTGCTTTTAATACAATCTGATTCACCACACTTGTAGAGTTCTTCCTAAACTTTTTTTGCCAAAGCAGTGGAATCATTTGTCTGTTTGCTGGGCTCATCACATCGTTATATTTAGCCTTTGCATCCCTGCCTAAGTTGTTTAGCATATTTCTTAGGTCGTCTTCTGTTGGATTTTTCCCAAGAAGTAATCTTGTCCCACCAGCCTTACCTAGTTGGTGTAGTGCATATACATTGTCTGGAGATATAGGTATCCTCTTGCTTGTTAAATGCTCTTTGATGTTCTCTCTATGAGCAGTCCACATTTTGTCTTGCTGTGCAGGAGTTTGTGTACCGTGAACCATTGTGCCTTTTATTCCAGCCAAGTCCCATGCTTGTTGAGCTGTGCTTTTTATGAATTGGTATCTTCCATAAGCTTGTTTTGAACCAGGTTTTCTTTTGGCTCCTCTACTCCACGTAGTATAGGGATTAGTCTTGGATGCCTCTTTAGATACAACATGCTTATCTATCTCTGTGTTTGATGCATTCTGTGCAATATTTGTTTGGTACTCTTTTTCTACTGCAGCTTTTTTTGCCTCATATTCTGCCTTCATTGCAGGGTTGTCTTCTATTTGGTCTCTGTACTGCTTGTCTAGCTCTGCAATTTCAGTATTATATGCAACTACATATGCATCCTGAATGTTTCTGTCGGATGCTATTTCTGATTTTAAGTCACGCAATGTAGCTAATCTGTCTTTCTCAAGACTTGGTTGTATGGCTGCATACAATGCAGATGCAATTGCTTTTTTTGCTTTTACGTTCTGTGTCTTAAACTCGATAGTCCCATCTTCTGAAATATTAACATATGAACCAAATGCTTTATTTCCTAGTGCGATATGGTCTCCATCGGGGTTTGCTTTTATCTCTGCTGTGTACTTCTCTATTTGTGACGATACACCAGTAAGCATTATGTCCTCATGTGTTATGTCAGAAAAAGAAGAGAATCTCTCTCCCCATGCAGCCAAGTGTATCTGTTGTGAATCTGGGTCTAAGTCACTGTAGGTATTATTCATGAATGTCTGAAATTCAGTCTTTAGCGTATTTTTGTCTATGGTGTCTTGCTGCCCTTTCCATTGGGTTATTGCGTCAGATGTTAGTTTTCTTGCAGTACCTATGTACATTTCGTCATAAGCCATAGCTGCATCACCAGATAATCCTTGGCTGACACCTGCTGTACTAGCTATGCTTGCTTGCAACTTTAGTATAGCTGTATCTCTGGATTCTACATCATTCATATTTGAATTTATGAAGTTTATCTCTTCATTGAGTCCAGCAATATGGTCTGATGCCATCCTCTTTGCCATGCCTGATGAGATTGCATGCTCCTGTTTTGACATAGATGACTTGGATGCCATAAGAGATTCTACGTCCCTCGATGCATCTGGTGTCCTTGATTGCTGTGGGTCATACCTAGGTCTGAATGCTCTTTGTTCTTCTTGCTTAGTCCTATATTGTTGCTGTGGTTCTCTTGATGTTTGGTCTAGTGTCTTAGCCATAATTTAATCCTGATGCTGCTTCGTCTTTTCTAAAGTTCATTTCTATCTCCCTTGGGGTTAAGTCATTGTCCATCTGCGAAAACATAGTTGTAAGTGCAGAGTCCATTCCTGAATTTATTATTACATCTTTTGCATTAAATAGGGTATCCACCCATGTCTTATTTACTCTTGCTTGTATCTTGTCTCTAGCAATATACCCTGACTTTCTTGATTCACTAATCCCTGCATATGTTGATGCTTGACCCCTTGCGAATGCTGCCGATGTACTGTTACTGCTGAATACTGCACTCATCCCACTTGCTGTGTATAGTTGCTTGTTTCTTGCAGATAGTCTATCCATAGACAGTCTTCTTTGTATGTCTAACTTCTGTCCTTCTGCTCTACCTATCAATACTGCATTGTCAAACATTTGTATTGAGTCAGCTTCCACCGTAGCTATGGCTGTAGTCCCTCCAGATGTCCCTGTTCCTGCTGCACTAGCTCTTAGCCTTGCTTCTGCCTTCATGCTGTCTATGGCGTTCCTAGACATCATATTGCCTATTGTCTCATCTACTGCTGCTGATTGCTCATATGCTAGGTTGTGCTGCATTAGTAATTGCTCGTTATTTGAGTCTAGTTGCTTACCTATAGATTTAAGCTTACTTCTTCCTGCAGCCAAGTGTGCATCTGCTGCTCGGATACCACCAAAGAATGCTTGGTCTCTTGCACCCTCTTGGATATTCCATGATGCGTACATGTCTTGTGTTTTTTGATTCTCGTTTTGTTCGAACGCTGCTGTCTGAGCTTTGTAATTTTGTCCCGTTTGCCACGCACCATATATATCTGATGCTGCTCCGAGACCTGCTTTTCCATATGCATACATATCTGTATTAGTCATACTATCCTCCTTTATTCATGCAGTTAGCACTTAGTGCAACCAAGGGTACTTGGCTGCATAAATGCTATTTCTTTACTGCTGTAATTGTTCCATCGTCTGCTATAGATATGGTCCATAGTGAACCATCTGGTGATTTAAGCTCTAAGTCTTTTATATCTACACTTACTGTACCATCTACACTTTGAAGTCTATTTGCTACTATCTTGCTCATACTTTCCATCTCCCTTTAATTTGAATAGTTGCATATCTGTGACTTGATGAACTCGCAGCTGTAATAGCAGCCGTCTTAAACACAGATGTCGCTGAGTGGTAGAAGGCAGAAATCGAGTATGAGGATGTGTTTGTTGGATTACTAGAAAATGCTGCAAGTATTAGTAAGTCCTTTTCATCTACCGATATGAATTGTGGTAGATGAACGGGTATTACATACTCTGAATAGCCTATTGCGCTAGAGGACCCAGTATCTGCGTATATCCTTGCAGTTATTACAAGTCTACCACAAGGGTATTTTTCATACATTGTAGTAGCTGGGTTAGCTTCTGTACCAGTAAATTCCCCACACTCTATATTCCTTTGACTCATAACTAGAACCTCATCAGTTGCTAGTGTTGGGTCTACTGTTAGTGCTAGGCTTCCACCTGCTGCACTCTGTAAAATTATATCTGCCATTATTTCCATCTCCCTATTGCAGTATATCCAACTGTTATTGTCCCACCTGTTGCCCAGCAAGTTGCTGCTACTGAAAATTCTGTAGGTGTTATACCAGATGGAAGACCTAGTGTTACTGCCCCGTCAATAGTTCCACCAGAAGCAGCAATACCAATAACCACAAGTGTAGGGGCATCCATAAACTGTCCTCCAGATATATTTATTGGTACATTGTTACGTACACCATAGAATAGAGAACCTGCCTGTGTACTACACACTATGGTAGCACCAGTCACTATATTCTCTGATACAATATATGTACCATCTGGATACTTAGTCCAGTATCCATTAGGTAGTGTGCTACTCTCTATTCCACTGCCATCATCAACTAAAGCTACCTCTTTATCATTGCTGTATAGCTTACCTGCTATATATTTCAATATACCCATTGTGTCTCCTTTATAATATCACTAAACTAGACCCATCAGGAATAGTTATAGTAATGCCATCATTAATTATTGGACTCACTATTGATGCATTTTGACCTGCACCTAGAGTGAAATCTTTCGTTATCTCATTTGGACTAGAAACAAATGGTGACCAATATGAATCTTTGCGAACACCATTGTTAGTTACCGTCATGAATTCGTTTCCGTCTTCTCTAGGCATATTACCTGCTGCACCCAAGGTCCTAGGCGATATAGCTTTATCATCTATTAGCCCTTGGTCTGTTTCTGCTTGGCTGGCAAATTCAACAGTTGCGTCTAACCCATCTGCACCAGTAACACCAGTATCACCTTTTGAGCCTTGGATACCCTGGTCTCCTTTATCTCCCTTTGCGCCCGTTGGTCCTGGCACTGTGCTGTCTGCACCAGTTGGACCTACTCCTCCAGTCAGGCCTATGTCACCCTTGTCACCCTTGTCTCCCTTTAGACCTTTGTCACCCTTACCTCCTGTGGCTCCTGTGGCTCCTGCTGGACCCCTAATCGGTCCAATACTATTCCATCCTGAACCATTAGCCATAAGACCGTCACCTATAGCTACAGCTACACCACTGCTATCTACTCCTGTGTCAGTAGCCAACCAAGTCTCCCCGATTGTAGTGTGTGGCTTGGCAAGGATATTTGATACAGTATCACTACCTGCAATATTTAGTGTTCCTGCTATTGATTTGAATGTGTTGTTCTGTACTGCATTTATAGCATCTTGCACAGTTGAACTTGCATCCAAGCCAGACTTGTCAGACAGGGAAAATGTATCCCCCGTAGTAACAACTGAAACAATGGAACCTAGTGGCACTTCAAATATTCCTATTTCAGCCAAGCTATTAAAAGTGTATATCGGTTGCTTTTGACTCATAGTATCTCTCCTGTAATATGTATAGTTACTTCATCATTCGCCTCTAGTGGGTCATTGAATCTAATCTTGTCTGCAAGTGTAGAATATTTTACTCTTCGCTGTAGTACACCATTTAAGTATACAACAAAAACTTTTCCGTCTAGGTCTGCTGCGAATGCAGTATCTCCATTTGATGCACCTGGAAACTCAATGTATTCCATCTTTGCTTTGTTGGTTAAGGTGAACACATGACTATCAACATATCCTTTGTTTACCACGGACTCTGGTAGTGGTGGTACGTATCCTACTGGCAAAGGGGTGCTACCATCTCTCAATAGTGCCTCATTTAGTATGCCTGCTTCCAGTGATATAATATGTGCCTTTGTTATGAAGTGACCATCAGACAGCGTAGATAACGGTACATACGAGCCAGTGTACTCAATTAGCACATCTGTCTTTATCCATGATACCCCATTGAATGTCTCTTGGCTGAGGTGCGAAGTGACCTCCTCTACTATATTGAATCTATTTACTAAGGGGTCAAGAACGGACCACATCACCTTTGGGTTTACTATCTTCTTCTCTTCTGCCTTATTTACTACATCTACTTCACTTGCATAGTCTAGCGTGCCAAATAATGCATCGACTCTTGTCTCCTCCGTTTGTATTCTCTGGAATTCTGCATCCAGTTTATTAGATACAACCAAGCCAGAATCGCCTTGGACTATCTCATTCGATTTCCACATATTATCTCCTTATGATAAATTATATCTTTGATTTACTTTTGCTTCCTGAATTATATCGTGAATTCTGAATCCGTAGTCCCTATCTCTATTATAGAAACTCGATATCACAACTCTTGTGCTATCACTCCTACCACCTACTTGTATAGGCACGTCTACTCCATATAGGTTTGGTAGCTTCTTGTTGATTAGCGTACTTGGCTGTGCCTTACCTAGGTTAGCTATCTGAGCACTATCAAATCCTGCAACCAAGTCTCCTCCTGCAGTAACCTCTTCTCCTCTTTCGTCCCCTACTATAGGAAGCGTATTAAGGATAGGCGACTCATCGAACCTTAACCCTGATAGTCTATCTCTTCCAGATGTATTTGTTTTACCAAGGTTAAATAGAAAATAATTTGATGCTAACCCTACGCCATTAAACTTCTTGTTGCTCTGTGGCAATATAGCTCTCTCTGTACCATTTGCTTGGTTCCTGATAATTACGGTGTGGAGTGAACCAGGGTCACTCTTTATTCTCAATGATTTTAACTTGGAGTTACTTCCAGTGTATGTCTTGGATGCCCTATCCTTGAATACGAATTCTCCTATATCTACAAAAGTCCTATTCGTGAATTGACCAAAATCTCTATAGTCGTGAATTATGTCTTTGTCATCATCGAGGATACTAGTCAATACTTTATATTCTCCAGTTACTCCTTCTAGGAATGGAGGCGTAAGTGCTTGTCTTGCAAATCTTCTCTGTAGTTGAGCCTTGGTCAAATAGTCATGCCTAGTCATGTTCCATGACATTCCTTGATGATTCCAGTCTCCTGACATAAGCCACTCACCAGAACCTATTACTGTGAATTCTTGGTCAAAGTCTATTTCATGGTCTATATCCATATATAGCATTCCATGTGCAGCAGAGACCTGTAGAACAGAACCTCTGTAATTCCATTTAGACCAAGCACTCTGTACTCTTTTACCACCACTATCTGCATACTTGTATACATAGAGTATCTTTCTGTCTGGATAAGACAATAGCGTGTCACCACTTCTACTATCTGCGTAATCACTTCCATCATACATATCTCTAAAGATGGTTGTGTCATCACCGTATCTTGGCAATAGTCTCTCTCTATGGTCTGATGCAACTACGAATATCATATTATCCTCATTGGATGCAGCCAAGCAATTCACGTCATTAAGTATGTATCCTGGTACGTGTGCAGTGAGTGCATTTGCTTCTGCTATACCAAGTGACTCATTATATGCATACTCATATACGATTGCACTCTTATCTGTACCACCCATAAACACTATCTTGTTGTCTGTAACTATTGGTTGTATGTCGAGGTTTAGCACGTAGTGCGATACCTCATTTACTCGTACTGACTTAGGACTAAATACTGCCCCTCCATCCATAACAAACTGAACATTATCAGCTAAGATAAATACCTTATCCTGGTTCATTACTGTATGTCTCAATGATGTACTTGACGTGGTTGATACTACAAAGTCTATAGGGTCGCTGTCTAGTGTTGCTAGTGCCGTGGTTCTCCACAAGTTACTGTGGTCTCCAGATTCACTCATGGTTATACCTTCATCACTCAGGAATCCTAGTCTATTTCTATAGAAGAATATATCCCTAATAGGCAACCTATTGAAGAACTTTGGTCCTGGATTGGAATCAGTATCCCCAATCTTCCGATTGTCCCATTGTCTCAACCCTATAACTACATTCGCTATTGAGCCATTGTCATGGAATGCTACCTTCATTTCTATTGGCATTGTTTTTTTATCTATTGACACCGTTATGTCTGTTTGAGCCTCCTCCCATACACTTCCGTTCCACTTTACCCAAAAAGCAGCCCTATTGTCTGTAGTCTCTTGCTTTACTCTGAATTTAAGATGTACCCATGTTGATTCTATTTTTTGTGGTAATAGCTCTACTCCAGCAATATCCTTGTAAAACAAAGACATTGCCGTATTCCCAAATGAGTCACTAACAGAAACATCTCTTTTTGTTGCATATATCCACATCATGGAGCCATCTACTTTTGCGTAGATTCCTCCTGCACGTAGTTTCCCAAGCAGGTCGTTTGCTGCATCAGCAGTTGTTGTTGGACCTTTTATATCCTGTCTAATCCACTTATCTAGTTTGTCTTGTTGGCTCTCTGTTTGTGTTCTTCTTGACCTCGCTCTCTTTAGGTCCTCTATAGCCATGTTTCTAGCATCTACTGCTGCTACATATGCTTGCCATGCAGATATTTCTCCTGCAGTCATATGCTTGCCATTGTAGTAGTATACTGGAGTCGTTGTTCCTGTACGCACCTGCATCTTTAATTCCTTGTCATAGGAAACTGGAGAACCAACATTTGGCTTTGTTGGTACTGGGTAATACGTCTCTGCTGGTATTCCACCTATTCCCGTTCCTGGACATCCGTAGGACTTATTATCAGTGCTCCTATCTCTCTTGGTTGTACAGAACTTTCTGCCATCTATAGTTATGCAATAGTCTATCCCCAATGCTGCATCTGCATGCTTAAACCATACAAGAGCATATGTACCTATTATCGTATTACTTCCGTGATTTGTTAGTTTTGGTACTACTGCATCATTGGCAATAAGTGTTGTATTTTTAATGGTTGTTGTTGCAAATTGAGTTCTCTTGAATTTGTCTATTCTCTGACTCAGATACCATGATGCATCTGTAGATATACTTATCCCATCACCTACTTTAAGTATCTTGTAAAATGGCTTTAGTTGTACTAGCATAGGAATACCATTATTGATGTTTATCTGATACACAGAATTCCCATCAATAATCATATTACTATATGACTCATCATAGACATTGGACATTATAGGGGCAGTACCATTGCTACCGTCAGGTTGCTCAAGAGGCTCTCTTCTGATAAGTCCATACTCAAGACTATGGTTAGCGTTATATGACTCCTCTACTTGGCTGCTACTACGCATATGTGGTGGTTGCTGTGAAACACCATTATACATAGAACCATGGGAGTTAGCAACTAGCTTTGCCATTATCTATTTACCTCTTGTCCATAAGTAGATTTCAATATATTGTATTTACCAGAACGTATTTCATCACGTCTCGCTTTCATATATTTCATCTGTATGTCTTGGTTGCTGAATGATGGTACAGCTATGTCACCAACCATAAGAGCTTGATATCTAACCACAGCCAAGGCAGATACATATTGAGTAAGGCTAAAGTGCATATTTTGCCACAACTCGATAATAACTTTATTTAGTGTTATCTTTTCTCCTGGTTCACCTAATACTTTTCCATCCATAGACAGGTCAAGATTGCGTGTTTTAACGATACCGTCTTGGCTGATAAATAAATCATCTGTCTGTCCTACTATAGAGAACACATACTGAGCCTCTAGGGGGAATGGTTGTGTTATTCCAAACTGGTATTCACCCTGTGCATCCAAGGTTATCTCTAATCCAGAAAGAGTATTGAATTCCCATCCTTCTGATTCTACTTCATACATAACATCGGTGAGGATTCTTAGTGCATGCTGCCCCTCTATAGTGTCATTAATGCTATCGTTGTAGTCAATACCAGCCAAGTCTATAGCTAGCATCATGTCATTGAGAGTACTGAATCTCCAGCGTTCTGCTGGTGTTTGTCCTACTGCGTTGCTAAAGTTGGGGGTTGTTACATTCTTTCCGTATGCCATCTATGCTCCTTTATGGGTAAAGCTAGTCTAGTACCCCGCAGGGTACTAAATAGTCTTACGCGTCCAGTATTGCTACCGAGCTCTCTGGACGTAAAACACCCGTTCCAATTGCGTAGTAGGCAGTCATCAACGTAGAATCTAAGAAGTCAATCTGGTCTTCTTGGTTGGTTCTTAAGCCAATTAGCTCAAGTACTCCAGCACAGT
>Ga0256824_10000548_pt1 | contig 14546 bp, 15 predicted proteins | sample CV67metaG_FD_191570 | JGI IMG/M metagenome (GOLD analysis project Ga0256824, IMG submission 191570) | Hydrothermal vent microbial communities from East Pacific Rise, Pacific Ocean - CV67 | ecosystem: Environmental > Aquatic > Marine > Hydrothermal vents | place: Pacific Ocean: East Pacific Rise...
CCCTTGGTAGTTTACATCATGGTTGTAATCCATATTGATACGTGTCATTTTATCATTGAGTAAAAAATATCCAGTTTTAGTAATGTAATATTTGTTTTCTGAGTATTTTACAATATCAGCACTCAATGATGTTTCTAAAAGGGTTTTAATACCGTAGGTAGAGAGTGTAGTATTTTGTGAAATTTCATTGAGGGTTAAACCAGTTTTATCATGTTTATATAGGGTTTCCAATATACCCAAGTCTCTCATTGATCTTGCTACTTGGAATATAATAGGTGCAAATGCAATTTTCTGTGCTTCATATTGTGCTTCTAAGGCTGTTTTTGTGTCATTTTCTTTAAAAAAGTTAGGCATTTGTTCTCATTATAGTGAAGTACGAATATATCATGTAAGAATTGTATAGTAGTTTTAGTTAGCTTTTGATAAAATACAGTAGAGATGAAATTGACATTTTTTAGCTATAATTCTGGTTACTATTTGGATGATGGCTTAGGATTTTAATGAGAGTATGTGGGGGGAGTTTTAAATATCTTTATGAATAACTTATATAACGTTTTGAAAAAAAATGATGAAGAAGTGACTATAGAGCTTTCAAATGAAAAACATCCTATATTCATGGCACATTTCCCACAGTATCCTGTATTACCAGGTTTTACACTTATTGATATATTGGCAAAAGTTTTGAGTGATAAAGTAGAGCATATTAAATATGCTAAGTTTATTGCGCATATATTGCCAAATGATATATTGGAATGTAAAATTAAAACCAATAATAAAAAAAGAATGATAAAAGTATTTAAAAATAATAAAAAAGTTAGTGAGATAAGCTATGAATCAAAGTGAAATAATTATTATTGTACCTACATACAACAATCCTACTACCATTAAAGACGTGGCAGAAGATGTATTAGCACATGATTATAAGATAATAATAGTAGATGATGGTTCAGATAAGGTAATAGAAGAGCTTTTTACGGATGAAGAGAAAGAAAAGATTATTTTTGTTAGACATGATATTAATCAAGGTAAAGGCAAAGCAATTATATCTGGAGCATTAAGGGCGAAGGAATTGGGGTATAAACATGTCTTAAGTATTGATGGAGATGGTCAGCATTTGGCATCTCAGGCACATCTTTTAGTAGATGAATGTGATATCCAAAGTGATGAGATAATCATAGGTGCGAGAAACTTTAACCTTGATAATGTTCCAAAACCTGCAAAGTTTGGTAGATGGTTTTCAAACTTATGGGCCTGTTGGGATACTGGATATGAGATAACAGATTCCTTGTCAGGGTATAGAATTTACCCTGTCTCCATAGTTGAGCTTCCTATCAAGACACAAAGGTTTGACTGGGAGATGGAAGTACTAGTAAGACATGCTGATGCGGGTAAAAAAATAAAAGAAGTAGAAATAGAATGTTATTATCCTCTAGCAGAAGATAGGGTAAGTCACTTTAGGAACTTTGAAGATACAATGACTATTGTTTGGGTGCATCTTCAGATTTTACCATTTAAAGTGCCAGGAATGATACGTAATGCTCTTTTTAAAAAGTGATATTCAGTGAGAGAAAGAACACAAAGAGGCAGTGGCTGGAGTATTCAACTGGCCTTGAATATTTATCATTTTTTAGGATATAAATTTTTATATTATTTCATGTATCCCGTGACATTTTTTTATTTTTTAGTGGCTAAAAATGCAAAAGTGGGATTACGTGCATATTACCAACATCTAGGTACAGACTTTAGCAACAAGATTTATTTTAATCATCTCAGACTCTTTGCCGTTTGTCTTGTAGATAGATTTATATCTAAAATACATCCAGAACATTATAAGTTCAGTTATGAAAATAAAGACATTCCTCTGCGTATGCTTGAATCTGGGACTATCTTAGTCTATTCACATTTTGGGGGCTGGGCTGCTTCTTCAAATGGAGCTCAAGTAAACAACAAGATAAATATTGTGATGCAAGAAGCAATGTTAGAAGGTATTAAGAAACTGGAAAATGCGATAGATGTTGAATCAAATCTAAATATTATAGATTTGGATAAAGGGACGTTATCAGTATCTGTACAGATTGCCAATGCCTTACTCAATGATGAAGTTGTTGCCATTATGGCAGATAGAGCATCTAATAAAAAGGCAGAATTCACTATGCCATTTTTAGGTGGGGAAGCAAAGTTTAATAAAAACCCATTTCAAGTTGCATATAGGGTGAATAAACCTATCTTAGTATATTTTATTATATGGGTAGGTATCCAACATTACAAAGTAGAGTATGTAAGGATCGATATGGATAAAACGAAAAATGAAGCGAATGCTATTGAGTTTGCCTTAACCACATATGTACATAAGCTTGAAGAAATAGTAAGAGCATATCCAAACCAATGGTTTAATTTATATGATTTTTGGGAGAATAAATGACCTTAACGATAGACAAAAGAACAATACAACTTGATGAAATACTTTCAGCAGAAACGATAGAGATTTCTAAAGATACACAATTTACACAGACTATAAATCATGCGCATAGTTTTTTAATGGAGCAGATAAAAACGAAACCAATTTATGGTATTACAACAGGGTATGGAGCAAGTGGGAAAAACTATGTCTCTTACGAAGACAGTAAAACGCTACAAAAGAATCTTTTTAGATTTCATGGTTGTGGTGTAGGCGTTAACTTAAGTTATAAGGTTTGTCGTTATGCAGTCATTATGCGTACAGTCTCTTTAAGTAAAGGGCGTTCAGCTGTAAGTATGGATCTTTTACATAGGCTAGAAATGCTCATTCAAAAAGATATTATACCGGTCATACCTTCTCAGGGTTCAGTGGGGGCCAGTGGTGATTTAACACCTTTGTCCTATATCGCGGCAGTGATAGCAGGGGAGAGAGAGGTATATTATAAAGGAGAGATTTGTGATGTCTCCGAAGTGTATAAGTCATTAGACATTGAAGCTTATGTATTTAATCCTAAAGAAGCACTGGCTATTATGAATGGTACTACTATTATGAGTGCCATCGCACTTGCGGCACTTGAAGAGTTTGAGGTGATTTTGGATTCTATGGAGTCCTATGTTGCAGGTATGTTTGAAGTACTTTTGGGTGATGATACACCAGTAGCAGATTTTGTACATGACTCTAAACCCTTTTCAGGTCAGATTGCAGCTGCTAAAAACATTAAAAATAAAATGAGTGATTCTAAACTTACACATGGTAGAGATGAACGTTATGCGAAGTTTTTTGAAGATAATGACCTTAATATACAAGATAACTATTCTATGCGATGTGCACCACAAGTATTGGGTGTCATAAGAGACAACTTGATGATTTCAAAGAATTGGGTAGAAACAGAGATAAATTCAGTGAATGATAACCCTTTAATTGATGGTGAAAATGAAAGAATTTATACATCTGGAAACTTCTATGGTGGGTATGTTGCACATGCGATGGATACATTAAAAATTTGTGCAGCGAACTTAGCAGATTTGTTAGATAAAGAATTTGCATTATTGGTAGATCATAAATTTAATAGAGGTTTAGGGGAAAATTTAAAAATTGCCCCAGAGTCCTACTATCATGGGTTTAAAGCTATGCAAATTACAGTGAGCTCACTTTCTGCAGATGTCATTAAAAATACAACTGCTGCATCTATTCACTCTAGACCTACAGAGTCATTAAACCAAGATAAGGTTTCTATGGGTACAACTGCTGCGATAGATTTTTCAAAAATGATGCCAGACTTACACAATATGCTTTCTATAGCATTTATAGGTATGGCGCAAGCAGTTGATATACGTGGCGAGGAAAAAGTATCTCCACACCTGCGTACTATATTTGATACAGTACGTACAAAAGTAAAACCTTTGATAGAAGACAGAAGAATGGATAGAGATATTGGACAAGTGAAATCACTATTAGTAGATGGAAAGTTTAGATAATATGAAACAAAAAAAAGTCTTAGTAACAGGAGCAACTGGCTCTATTGGGAAGGCTATTGTTGAAGAGTTTTCTCAAAAAGGCTATTTTGTATATATACACTATAACAGCAACAAATCTAAAGCAGAAGCATTGTTACAGAGTATTGATTCAGGAGAAATTATTGGGTTCAATATGAATCATAAAGAAGAGATAGTGCAGGCATTGGAAAACATAGAAGTCGATGTGTTAGTGAATAATGCAGGGATTATAAAAGATAGTCTTTTCTTTTTTATGGAAGATGAAGCATGGGAAGATGTTATTGCTACAAACCTTAATGCCCCTTTTTATATTACAAAACTTATAAGTAAAAATATGATACGCAATAAAAAAGGAAGTATTGTAAATATTGCTTCTATTTCAGCATTAAGTGGTAATGCAGGACAAGCAAACTATGCTGCATCTAAAGGGGGTATTATAGCTTTTACAAAAACACTAGCTATTGAACTTGGTCGATACAATATACGTGTGAATGCCTTAGCTCCAGGAATTATAGAATCAGAAATGATAGAGAACCTTCCTAACAAGAAAGAATTAAAAAATATGATTCCATTAAAACGCTTTGGACGTGCAGAAGAAGTGGCAAAATGTGCATATTTTATAGGACATGATGCGACATATGTGAGTGGAGAAGTTCTTAATATTTCCGGTGCAATGGTTAGATAGAGAAACAATGCATTTTATTTTTTCACTTCTTTATGCACCTTTTATTTTTATTTTATTAAAATATTATGATATTAAAGTTATTGCGAGTATTGTTTTTATAATAAGTTTATTATGGTTTATTTTACTTGAAAATAAAAAAGAACCTTCTTCACTTTTCCTTTTATTTTATCTTTTTGTTGCAATTTTTTCTTTTTTTTCTAAAGCATTTATTTTTTTAAAGACTATACCATTTCTTATATCATTATTTTTTTCAATATATATACTGTTTTCTTATGTAGAAAAAAAATCGATAATTCTCTCTTTTGCTGAAAAGTTTTCTAAAAAACCTATTGGAGAAAGTGAAAAAGTGTATATACATAAATCTACACTCTTTTGGTTTATTGTGAGTGCTATAAATACGCTTATACATTTTTCTTTTTTACTAGATACAAATCTTGATTTTTGGTTATACTATAGCTCAATTGGTTGGTATTTTTTATTTTTGTTTGCAGGGATAATGCAATTTTTGCATAGACGATATATTTTTTTAAAGAGAGAAGATGTTTAGATATATAGTGTTTATTGGGTTTTTTACAATAGTGATTTTTTCAAAAAATATACATTTTCTGGAAGAAAAGTATTATTCGGCATTAGACAGTACCTTTCAAAAAAGAGGAAATATTCATTTTTCTAAAGATGAAATAGAGATTGTTTATGAAGAAGATAAGACACGTTTAACGGTTAAGGGTGATATACTTATGACACAAAAAGGTAAAAATAAAAAAGAGTTAGACTTAAATAAAAAACCAGTTATTAAAATGTTTTTTATTCTCTTTGAAGCTATCTACTTTGAGAAAAAAGACATACTTCAATCATATTTTCATATGACAAATAAAGAAGGGATATCTACCTTAATACCAAAAAAAGATATTGCACAATATATTAAGAGTGTACGTTATTACAAAACAACTAAGAAACTAAATTTTTTACAAATTAATTTAAAAAATAGTGATAGGATACGCATTGAAGAGATTAGGTAAGTATATTAACCTGACTCTTTTTATAGTCTCACTTAGTGTATTATTTCTTTTGAAGAGTTATAGCCATGTTTCTACATCTCTTGTTACGCTTTTACCCGATACAGAATCAAAAAAACTCATTAAACGTTTTAATGCATCACAATACAATAAAGTACTTCTTGTAGCAGTTAAAGGATTTGATAATGAGGCATTATATAAGATTAAGGCGCTAGAAAAATTACTTATACAACTCCCCTTAGTCTCCTTGAGGAAAAGTCAGACTACACATGAACTGTATGAACATCAGGAAGCATATAAACTTTTTATTCAACCCTTTAATACAACAAAAGTGGCTCACTTAAATGTTGCAGATGAGCTAAAAAAATTGTATGGGGAAATGACTTCCTCCTTTTTCCCTGTTATTATAGATAAAATCGATCCTTTTAGCTTGCTCGTTGAAGCTGAGTCAATGGATATAAAATTGAAAAATGCACATTTAATTATGGATAAATATGGTTATATGAGTTATTTTGTATTGCATAGTCAAACTTTAGATGAACACCAAAAAGTATATGAGGATATCCAACATATTGTGCAAGGTGAAAGAGAAATACAGTATTTTAGTCCCATTTTTTATTATGTTGAAAATTCAAAAGCCATTCGTTCTGATGTAAATAAAATTATTGTGATTGCGTTTAGTATTTTAGTTTTACTTTATCTTATTCTTTTGAGAGATTTTTTATTACTTTTGCACACCTTTACAACCTTAGCAACTTCAGCCATCCTTGCAACACTTATACTTACACAAATATATGAAGAAGTTTCTATCTTTGTACTTGTCTTTGGTATTTCTATAAGTACAGTTGCTATAGATTATATGTTTCATCATTATTTACACGGATACTATAGTCAAGTAAAAGGGTTCAATAAAGAGGTTTTATTTGGTGTTCTAACTACACTATCTGTTTTTGTTATTTTAAGTTTTACTTCTTTTACTTTAATCAGACAAATTTCTCTTTTTGCAATCATTTCATTATTAATTTCGTATCTTCATTTTGCATTTTTGTACCCTCATTTAGGATTTAAAGCATTGTCTTCCTCTCAAAGTATATTTCGTAAAGATTTACGTTTTATCAATATTAAGATATTTTTCTTATTTTCTTTGATACTTCTCATTGCTTCTTTGTCCTGGATACGTTTTGATTTTAATCTAAAAAATTTAGATTACAATAATGAAAGATTAAAACAAACAGAAAACTTTTTTTATGAAGGTTTGAAGATAGATAAAAAAATGACTTTTGCGATTAAAGCAAAAAATATAGATACACTCATCATCAACAGTCAAAAAATACAACATCATTTTCCTTCTGCACATATCCCTATAGCAGCCTTAGTAAGTTCTGCATCTTATAAAAAAAATAAAGATACTTTATATTCGGTTAGACATATACGTGATACATTACAAGTAGAAGCAGGTAAGCTTGGGTTTACAAAGGCATACTTTGAAAAAGCGTATGATGCAAAGAAACCATTGTTAAATTATACGAAAGATCAAATTAAAGCATATGGTATCGATATAATAAAAATTAATGATTTTTATACAACTTACGGCATAGTGACTCAAGATGTTTATACTCAAATTCTACAATATGAGTTTGTAGAAAGTTTAAGTGTGAAAGAACGTTTTGAATCATCAATGAAAGTGTCAACAGTTGGACTTATTAAATTAGGGATATTGGCTTTATTCATCATTATCATATTACTTTATTTTATTACTAAAAGAGCTATAGTATATGCCTTAATGTTTCTTATCTTTCCTATTGCCATGGTGAGTTTGTATGCTTTTTTTTCAGCGATAAATATATTACATATTTTTATGCTTTTTGTTATTTTAGCTATAGGCATTGATTATGCTATTTATCTTTCAAAAAAGAATGATATTTTGACACAACGTGCTATAAGTTATTCGCTCATAAGTACATTTGCAGGATTTGGTGTACTTGTATTTAGTCATATAAATGCTTTGTATTCTCTAGGGATTATAGCAACTATAGGAGTTATATCTATTTTTATTTTACTTATATTTATGAAAGGAACAGAAAATGTATCTTAATATTGTTCAGGATAATGGCAAGATTACATGTCATCTTATCAGGAAAGAATGTTTTTTTGATATATCACTTGCTGGACAGGTTGGATATATTGGTACACAATCAAAAGAGACAAATGCACTTAATATTTTTAAAGCCTATTTTTCAGAGGCAAAAGCTATTTTATTTGATGAAACAAATAAGGCTATTTTGGAACAGTTAAAGCTATTGAATGTTTCAGAATTTATGTTGGAAAAAAATGAAAAAACTATTTTTGACAAGGAGATTTTTTCTTTTATTTATTATACAAGTGGTAGTACAGGATTCCCTGTTGCGGCATTAAAAACAAAAACAAATATAGAATTAGAGATTGAGGCATTAGGTAAATTATTACAACAATATACTATAAAAAGAGTATTGGTCACTGTACCATTTATCCATCTTTATGGAACCCTTTTAGGTTTAATGTATCCTCTTCTAAATGATATAGATATTGTACTTAAAGAGCATTTTTTACCACATGATTTATTGGATATGATTGAGCCCTATACGATGGTTGTTACGACACCACTTTATATCAAAGCATTAAATCAGTTAAATAAAGAAAAAGATTTAAAACAATCTATTTTTATAAGTTCTACCGCACCTTTGGATGTAGAAAATATTCAACAGTTTAGGCATAAATACAATGCAGATATTATTCAAATATTTGGTTCTACCGAGACAGGAGGTATTGCATATAAAATTAATCAAGATAATATATGGAAACCTTTTGAATATGTTCACATAAATATAAATACAAAACAAGAATTAAAAGTTCAATCACCTTTTGTCTCTAAAGTATTGTATGAAAATGGGTTTAAAGAGACAAAAGGGGAAATTGATACATTTGATTATGCCGAAAATGATAAAGAAGGTTTTAAGCTATTAGGACGCAGTTCTAAGATATTTAAGTTAGCAGGAAAGCGTTATTCTACAATACAAATTGAAAATATATTGGAAAGTATAGATGAGATAAGTAAAGCTTTGGTTTTTGTAGCATTAGAAAAATCTTCATTACGTGGGGAATACTTAGATATTACGTTAGAAACGAATAGAATATTTTCAATACAAGAGATAAAGAAAATTCTACAAAAGAAGCTATCAAATCTAAAATTTTCAATCACACTGAATATTGTAAAAGAAATACCTGTGAATCAGGTGGGAAAGAAGTTACGAATAAAATAGTAAACTATTTTATTCGATGGATATTATAAACGAATGTCAATAGCTTTTTCTAAGTTTTCAATCCAACCATTGTAGTTTTTATGAATAGTTTTCTTTTCAGCATTGTATTTAAGGTTTTCACTTTTTACATAATGAATACTATAACTTGAGCGATTGTAGTTTATTCTAACAACAGCAATATGTGTTCTTAATAGAATTTTTCCTTGCGCTACTCCAGGAGCAGTTTTACGTATTTTCCATCCTAACGATTGACCAGCCTCTTTAATCGCACGATAAACTTTTTTAGATGATTTTGGGTTTTCTATAGTACTTTTTTTCACATTATATATCGGTGCACTTCCACATGCAGTAATCATCAATGATGTTATAAGTAGTAAGGCAGTTAATGTAAGTATTTTTTTCATATTTTTCCTTTGTATGTTATGATAGAAAATTTTATACAATTTAGGATTTTATTTTGCTTAAGAAATATTTAACTAAATAACTTCCCAATCCCCATTAAAATCACTACAGAGAGTAACCCGCCTGCAATACCTGCCAATACATCGTCAAGCATGACTCCCATACCACCTTTAAGCTCTCTGTCTATCCAACCTATAGTGGAGGGCTTCCAGATGTCAAAGAGTCTAAATGCAGCAAAGCTGAAGAGGATGGCGAGTAGTTCTGCATAAGGGTAAGTCATGGTGATGGCAGTAGAATAGGCTATCATAAGGCTTAGCCACATACCTGCTGCTTCATCTATGACAATGTGTTGTTGGTCATGCGTACCCGTTTCATTTTCATACTTATTGATTTCAAAGATACCTATGATGGTGATGGCAAGCGTAAGCATGAAGAGTGTCTCCATACCAAAGTAGTAAAGTACGGCTAGTCCTACAGGTAGTGAAGCGAGTGTACCTACTGTACCGGGTGCTTTAGGGCTAAGTCCTGCGCCACCAAAAGTTAAAAAAAGTTTTTGTAATGTCATGTATCTATCCTTTAGAATTTGGCTATGTCAGTGATGAAGTTTGGTAAAGTTCGATAAGTTTTAGATAAAACTGCTCTTCGCTTTGTTGTTCTAGCAGACCAGAACCTGGCATGAGAGAGTAGTGCATCTCTTGGAGGTTTTTAAAACGCTCAGGGAAGAGGGCAGCGAGTATGTTTGCAGAGACCTCTTTTCTCATGAGTATAGAAGGGGGGATGAGTCCAGACTGTATAAGTGCCATGATTGACTCAGAGTGGTAATGTACATGATGATGTTGCCCATGAGGACAGGTGGTGGTACTCACTAGGGTTTTACAAGTATCACAGTACACATACTCATCAACGGTTTTAATGTTAATATCGATTTCTTTACAATGATCAAAGACTGAAGAAAGTCTATTTTTATCATAGTAGAGTCCTAATCCACCATGGTTTTTACCTACTACTAGTTGATGACATCCATAGTTTTTTGCTAAAAGAGCATCTACTATAAGTTCATTATAGCCTGCAAAAATATAGGTATTTTCAAACGGTATAATAAGTACTTTATTTCGAGGTAAAAAGTTTTCAACAAATGTATTTAAGGCATTGTGGCGTATATCATAACGCAGTCCTTCAGTAGTAAAAGGTTTACGTAGAAAGATGATGAGTAAATCACTATCAGAAATGGCCTGACGAATCATACGTTCATGAGCACGGTTAAAAGGGTTCGCTGCAAGCATGATTGCTGAGACAAACTTGGCACCCGTTTTATTAATCATACTTTGTATACGTTTAACGTTATCTTGAATAAGTGGGTAAGTAACTGTATATTCACCAGAAACAGCAATTTTACCTAATCTTGCAGTTGTATTTTTAACACCTGGGTGAGAGGCATCTGAAGTACCATAAATATTGTTAAGTCTTTGCTTTGGGTCTATAGGAAACGTCTCATCTACTATAAGCTCACCTACTTTTTTACCCTCATTGATGAGTTCTACAGTCTCGCCTTGGGTTAAACTTTTAAGTACTTTATGGTTCTGTGCACCTATGGGTGCAAGGACAAAAGCAAAAGGAAAAGGCACACCTTTGTAAAACTTAGTCTTATCAACCTCTTTGGCTTCTGCTTGGTTCATGAGTTTATCTACGGGAGAGATAAGACCTGCTTGTACTAAAGCTAAGGTAGAAAGGGCTTCAGTATCAATGTAGAGTGATTTATGTTGTGACATGACTTAGCTCCTTTGGCTATTTCTTTTTAAAGAGTTCGTATTTTTTACGTTTTTCCCATAGACTTTTTCTCGAAATTCCTAATTTTTTTGAAAGCTCAGTATCAGGAAACTTATATTGGAAAGAATTAACGATAAATTTAACATAATCGTCAATGGTCAAAATTTCATTTTGGTCATAAAGTTTAGAATCAGTGTTCAGTGTAATCGTCTCAAACTCACACTCAAGCTCTCCTGTACTACATAAAATGAATTCATAAGATTTCAAAAGTTCAAGTAAGTACTCTTTGTCTGCTTTTTTAAGTGTGTGTATCTCAGTCACATAGAGTATAGAACTTGAAGGGCTGTTGCTAATCTTATCTTTCCATGTTTTCTCTGTTAGAGGTACAAAGGTAAGAAGTTTATTTTCATTTTGTGCATACTCAAAGACTACTTTGTCAACAAGCCTTTGGTAGTTGGTTTGTATAACCAAAGGTGTGCATACTTTTTCAGTACAAGCATCTGTTTTGATGTCTTTGAGTAAATTACCCATATACTCTTGGTAGAGTTCTGTACGTTTTTTAAGCTCTTGGTACTCTTGATAGTGTTCTATTTTACGTAAAAGTTCTTCTATCATGAATGGCTTAACGATGTAGTCTTTTGCTCCAAGTTTAAGTGGCTGCGAGACAGTATCATTATTAATGTAACTTACCATTAAGATGATAATTTTATCTTTAAATGTTTTTATAAGAGGCGTAGTATCCTGTCCTGGCATATTGGTAGAGAGTAGATAGACATCTCCTTTGCTTTTCATCGCTTCTTTGATAGAGCTAAATATTTCAGTCTCAAAACCATTTTCATTGAGTTTTGAGGAGATACTTTGTGCTAGATAGAGTTCATTTTCTACAATGATTATTTTCATATGTTTTTCCAATTAAAATAAGTTAAGTTTGCTACGGCGTGAACAGTCACACCTTCTTTGCGTCCAACAAAGCCAAGTTTTTCGGCTGTTGTTGCTTTAATGTTGACAAAATTTTGTCGTATCCCTAGCAGTGTTGCTAGTGTGTGTTTCATCTCTTCTTTGTAAGGTAGAAGCTTTGGTGCTTCTGCCATGATGGTCATGTCAATGTTGCCTATGGCAAAGCCATAAGCATTGATACGTTTTACAGTGTCACTAAGGAGCACTTTTGAGTCAGCTCCTGCATACGTATCTTCCGTGTCTGGATAAAGCTCACCTATGTCACCCATACCAGCAGCACCTAGTAGTGCATCGATAAGTGCATGGATAGCCACATCACCATCACTATGGGCTTTAAAGCCATAGTCAACATCTATCGCAACACCACATAGGAACATTTGTTTACCTGCTTCAAAAGGGTGGATATCTATGCCAAAACCTGTCAGCGTTCTGTTACTTGGCATTTGAAGACACGTTACTTTTTGTAAGTCTTCAATGGTGGTGAGTTTATGTGCTTTGGTAGAACCCTCAACAAAGTGTACTTTTTCACCCAAAGAGGCAATGGCTGAAGAGTCATCGGTGAAGAGTGTTTCAGTTTGTAATGCTTTTTTGAGGAGTTTAGTATTTGAAAGTTGAGGGGTTTGTATAATCTTCACTTTTTCTCTATCAATGGGTTGATTGTCTAGGTAGAGCGTGTCTGTTACAGGTAACACAGGTACGATGCAAGAAGCTTCTTCTTTGGCAGCTATAATACGTTGTATCATATTGGTAGGTACACAGCATCTCGCAATGTCTGAGACCAACACATAGTCTGAAGTTACATTTTTTAGAGCATTATTAAGAGAGGTTTGTCGGCTGTTGCCACCTTCTACATAGGAGTATGAAGCGAAGTTTTTCATGGCAGCTATTTCTTCTGTAGAAGAGACGATAATGATGTCATCAAAGCTAGCACTCTTCTCAAAGTGCTCTGCTACGTGCAACCATAGGGGGGTCTCTCCTGTGTATAACCACTGTTTCTTAACATTTGTACCAAATCTTGTAGAACTTCCAGCACCCAGAAGTATCAAAGTTGTATGTGACAAATTTTTTCCTATATATAATGTATCTTGTGTAACTATTAGTAACGGATTATACATGAGCTATGCTTTATTAATTCTTTAATCAGAGTTTTTTACTCCTATTTGTAAAATATGGCTTTTTTTCAATCTAATTTAAGATTTAGGTGGTATAACTCCTTATAACAATTATTAAATAAAGGAATTACATGACACAAGAAAATGTATTAGAAGCATTAAAAAATGTAACCTATCCAGGATTTACGAAAGATATCGTAACCTTTGGTTTCGTAAAAGATGTGCTTGTGAATGGTACAACGGTAGGGTTGACTATTGACATTACATCATCAGCAGATGAAGTAAAAGCACAGCTTAGAGACGAAGCAACAAATGAACTTAAAAAACTTGGATTTGAACAAATTCAAATCAATGTAACTGCACCAGCTGCACCAAAACAGATGAGTAACTCTGTGAGTGGTAAAAACATTGCTCCACACGTAAAGAACTTTGTAATGGTCAGTTCTGGTAAAGGTGGGGTTGGTAAATCAACTACTTCTGTAAACTTAGCAATTGCTATGGCAATGCAAGGTAAAAAAGTAGGTCTTTTAGATGCTGATATCTATGGACCAAATATTCCTCGAATGATGGGTGTGAATGGTCAGAAACCAGAAATCCAAGGGAACAAAGTACAGCCACTTAAAGCGTATGGTGTTGAAATCATGTCTATGGGTTCACTTATGGAAGATGGACAGTCTCTTATCTGGAGAGGTTCTATGATTATGAAAGCTATTGAGCAGTTCTTAAGAGACATTTTATGGTCTGAACTAGATGTACTTGTTATAGATATGCCTCCAGGAACTGGTGATGCGCAACTTACACTTGCACAGTCTGTACCCGTAACTGCGGGTATCACAGTGACAACGCCTCAAGAAGTATCTTTAGATGATAGTAGACGTTCACTTGATATGTTCCAAAAATTACATATCCCAACTGCGGGTATCATAGAAAATATGTCAGGGTTCATCTGTCCATCTTGTGATGAAGAATCAGATATCTTTGGTATGGGTACAACAGTACCAGTAGCAAAAGAGTATGATACTGAAGTCATCGCACGTATTCCTATAGAACCTGCTATTAGAATTGGTGGAGATACTGGTATGCCAGTAACATACCACATGCCAGATTCTGAGACTGCTAAACGCTACCAAGCAGCAGCATCTAATCTTCTAGCATTTATCGACAAAGTAAATGCAGAAGGTGGAGCAGATAACTCAGCAGTACAACCAACTACACCTCCAGGTGTGAGTGCTTGTAGTACTGGAGCAGGGGCTTCATCTGCACCTGCTAAAGAACCAACCAACAAAAACCACGAAGGTTGTGGTTGTAACTAAATCTTCGTAGTATTGTATGCCGTCTTCATTTTGAAGATAGG
>Ga0256824_10000549_pt1 | contig 14533 bp, 16 predicted proteins | sample CV67metaG_FD_191570 | JGI IMG/M metagenome (GOLD analysis project Ga0256824, IMG submission 191570) | Hydrothermal vent microbial communities from East Pacific Rise, Pacific Ocean - CV67 | ecosystem: Environmental > Aquatic > Marine > Hydrothermal vents | place: Pacific Ocean: East Pacific Rise...
AAAGGTTTGCTATTAAAAGATGCAAAGTTAATAGAAACTTTTAATGATATTGATACAATTGTATTAGATAAAACAGGAACTATTACACATGGTGTATTAGAAGTAGTTAATATGTCAAATAAAACTCTTACAAAAGAGCAATTAAATATCTTATATACTTTAGTAGATAGTTCAACTCATCTTGTAAGTATGGCAGTTAAAAAATATTTAAATGATAATTTTGATAATTTAGAATTTGTAAATATAAAAGATATTAAGCAAATAGCAGGCTCAGGAATAAATGCAAGTTATGATAATAAAAGTATTTATGGTGGAAAATCGCAAAGTAGTGATAATAAATACACTAACTTTGAATTTAAAATAAATGACACAGTAATAGTTAGATTTGATCTACAAGATACTATAAAAGAAGATGCAATACAACTTATAGAGTATTTTAAATCACAAAATATTGAAGTATTTATATGTAGTGGAGATAATGAATATGTTGTAAAAGATATATCAACAAAATTAAATATTATAAACTATCATGCAAATATGAAACCTCAAGATAAATATGATTTTATAAATAAACTTAAAAAAGAAAATAAAAAAGTAGCAATGGTTGGAGATGGTGTAAATGATACATTAGCTTTAAGTAAAGCAGATATTTCAATATCTATGGCAAGTGGAAGTGATATTAGTATAAATGTAAGTGATGTTATTATTTTAAATAATTCTCTACAATCATTGATGAATAGTTTTTATATATCAAAAAGAACATATAAGTTTATAAAACAAAACTTATTTATATCACTTGTATATAATGCTATTACAATACCAATTGCAATGGCAGGTTTTGTTGTACCATTATTTGCAGCACTATCTATGAGTGTATCTTCACTTTTAGTAGTTGGAAATAGTTTTAGAATAAAAAAAGATTTAAATAAGAAGGATAAGTAAATATGAGTGGAATATTATGGTTAGAATTAATAGTAGGAATAATAATTAGTTTTACACTTTTAGGTTTAATGCTTTGGGCTGTAAAAGGTGGACAATTTGATGATGGTAAAAAACAAATGAATGGATTGTTGTTTGATTCAACAGAAGATTTACAAGATGCAATTAATAAAGAAAAGAAAATAAAAGAGCTTAAAGCTAAAAAACAAAAGAATAATCTAGATTAAAGTTATTATCATAAGCATAAAAAAAGCCTAAGCAAAATGCTTAGGCTTTAAACTATAAGTTTAGTAAAGATTATTTACCAAGACCAGTAGCTTTTAAATCTGCATCACTATATTTAGCAACTTGACCTTTCATGATACCTTTCATTGGTCCACCATAAGTACCAGCTTTGTATCCTACTAGTGCAGCAGATACTTCATCTTTAGTCATTTCTGAAACAACTTTAGATTTACCAAGAGCGTGTTTTTCAAAGTTTGCACCATGACAACCTTTACAAGCTCCTAAGTTAACTGCTGCAAATGCTGCAACACCACATACTAATGTTCCTAATATAATTTTTTTCATATTAATCTCCTATATTTGAATGAAGTATGATATCATTGTAAAGCTTTTATATTTCTTAGACGAAAATATTATAATAAAAATTTATAATTATTATAACAATTAAAAAATAAAGTATTTGAAAGATTTATAATTTTTTAGATAAAATCAAAAAAACAATAAAAGATAAATAATATGATAAAAACAAAAGCATTAGTACTATTAAATATGGGAGCAGCAAGAAGTAAAGATGAACTAAAAACATTTTTACTAAATATGTTCAACGATGAAAATATATTGAGTATTAAAAATACTACTTTACGATCTATGCTAGCTTCTTTTATAGTTATGTTAAGACATGATAAAGCATGGGAAAACTATGAACAAATTGGTGGAAGTTCACCATTGCATAAACTAACAGATGAGTTTATAGTAGCTTTACAAAAAGAATTACCACAATACTTTATAACAACTGCTATGAGATACACTTCACAGTTTGCACAAACTGCAATTGCTAAAATAAAAGAACAAAATATAACAGATGTAACTCTTTTACCTTTGTATCCTCAGTATTCTACAACTACTACAAAATCTTCTTTAGATGATTTTATTTCTAAAGCAAATAATGAATTTGATATTAATATAATAGAACCTTTTTATAAAAATACTTTATACAATCAAGCAATTATAGATAATATAAAAAATACTTGTAATGATATTTCAAATACAAACCTTATTTTTTCAGCACATGGACTTCCTCAAAAAGTTATAAATAAAGGTGATGTATATCAAAAACATATAGAAGATAATGTAGAAATATTAACTAAAATGTTAAAAAAACAAAATATTAATTTTGCTTCAATATCACTTGCTTATCAATCAAAAGTTGGTCCAATGAAATGGCTAGAACCTAGTTTAGATAATGCATTAGAAGAGTTTAAAGATAAAAATATATTGATATACCCAATATCATTTATTATAGATAATAGTGAAACAGTTTTTGAACTTGATATTGAGTATAGAGAAATAGCAGAACATATAGGTATTAAAGATTATAAAGTAGTAAAATGCTTAAATGATAGTCCTACATTTATAAAAGCTGTAAAAGAGTTAGTTTTAGATATTTAACTCTTTTGTTTTTTAAGCCAATCTTCCAAGCATACTAATTCTTCTAATGGTTTTGGTTTTATATTTAATATAGTAGCCATACTTTTAACTCCCATTGATAATAAATATTGCAAGTTATCATCAAATGATGCTTCAGTTATTATAAATATATTACTTTTGTGTACTTCAAATAAATATCCACCATTTGGAATAGGTGTTTGAGATAAAGTGATTGTATAATGGTCTTTTATAATACTTTCATCTTGAGAGTACATTAAGCCTATATTATATCCTTCAGTAGCAAACCCTTTAATAGCAACTACTAAAACTTTGTTTTCACCATCTTTTGATGAATTGAATATTCCTATAATATCTTTTATAGTCGAGTAACCAGGTATTTTAGATAAAATATTATCCATAAATGCACCAAGTCTTGTTTGAACAAAATGACCTAAAATATATAAAAACATTACTAAAATAAATAATACTAAAGTAAACCATATCCACTCATGACTAATTGGAGTAAATCCAACTATATTAAATACCCAGTTTACAAATATATCTATTTTATTAAATAGCCATAATACAAGTAGGGTAATAGCAACTATAGGTAGTAACCAAAATAACCCTTGTATTGTTCTTTCTGTAAATTTTTTAAATATTCTTTTTATCAATTTTTATTTTTCCTATTATCTTTTATTTGTTTAGCTTTTTCGTTTCTTTGTCGTTCTAACATTGCTCTATTTCTATTGTTTTTCTTATAGTCAACAAAACCTTTTTTCTCTCGAAGTGATTTTTTCTTTACTTGTCTTTGTCTAGGTTGTCTATCTGTAAGTTCAAAACCTTTATAAATATCTCTTTTTATACTTAGTTTTAATTGTACTTCAATTTTAGTAAAAAAGTTATAATCATCAGCAGTAATAAGCGTAATTACATTTCCGCTTTTTCCAGCACGACCAGTTCTTCCACTTCTATGAGTAAATTCATCTGTATTTTCAGGTAAAGAATAGTTTATTACCATTGGAAGTTCTTTTATATCAATACCTCTTGCACTAATATCTGTAGTTACTAGTACTTGTACTTTTTTATTTCTAAAAGTTGTAAATGCTTTTAATCTATCATTCTTTTTTATATCGCCATGTACAACAGCTGCTCTTATACTTTTTAAAAATAAATATGAATTTACTTCATTTGCTTCTTCTTTATTATTTACAAATACCATTGCTTGGTCGTTTCCTGAAGCTCTTAGTATTTTTGATAATAATTCAGTTTTTCTTTTTTTATCAACTTTATAAGATTTATGATTAATCGCATTTACTACATCTCTTCTTTGTGATACTTCAACAGTTATTGGATCATTCATAAATTCTTTTGCAAGCTTCTTAATATTTTGAGATACTGTTGCACTAAACATCATCATTTGTCTTTTTGTTGAACATTGTGCTGTAAGATAAGTTATTTGGTCTAAGAAGCCACCTTCAAGCATTGCATCAACTTCATCAAGTATAATAGTATTAACACTACTTAGATCAATATATCCATCTTTATGTAGGTCAATTAGTCTACCAGGAGTTGCTACAACTATATCTATACCATTATTTAGTATTTCTATTTGTTTATTCTTAGGAACACCACCTAAAATAAGCATATTTTTAATATCTAAATATTTACTATATTCTTGAATATTAAAAGATATTTGACTAGCAAGTTCACTTGTAGGTGCAATTATCAAAGCTCGTATAACTCTATTATTGGGGTTTGTTTGATTTGAAATTTTTTGTAAAGTTGGAAGTACAAAAGCAGCAGTCTTACCCGTACCTGATTTACTTCCACCAATTAAATCAATTCCTTTTAATGCAAGTGGTATTAACTTTTTTTGAATAGCTGTTGGGTTTGTATATTGCAAATCCTCAATAGCTTTGATTAGCTCATCTTTTAAGTTAAGTCTTTTAAATGTTTCTAGCACAAAGTACCTCCAGGTAATTATTTTTGAATTATAACATAAGTTTAGTGTTTTTTTGAGTATTTAGTACTTTGCTAAAGTATATTCTAAGATTTCTATTTTTTAGTTTTTTTAAAATTTTTCTATAAACAAGTGGTGAAGAAAGTTTATTGATATTTTCAATATTATTATCAAATAATTCTAAGGTATTTTTTAATCCATGTTCATATGCCAATATACTAAAATACATTTTTGTTGTATTATTTGTAATATTTTTAAATTTATCATTAAATAATATTGAAAAATAAGTTGCACCTATTTTTATATTGTTTTCAAATTTATATAAATATGTAGCATCTAATAACCTTTTATCCTTATATAGCTTATAGTATGCATCTGTACCTATTTTATTACTTATAAGTAATAATCCAAATCTAGCATCTAAACTTAATGCATATGGATTAAAAGATGTTTTTATTTTAACCATACTATATAATATATTTTTAGGTAAATTATATAGCTGTTCATATTGTTGTATTGAATTTAGATATCTTTTTTCTAACTTATATTTAAAATTAGATGGTAGTTTATATGAAGAAGTGTAATATTTATTATTTTTATATATTTTTTCTTTATATTCTTCAAGAAGAGCTTCTTGTAAGACTTTTTCTTTATATTTAGTAGATAAAAAATTGCCTATTAAAGGCTCATTATTTAACGGTGTATCAAAAATAATATTAAGCTTTTTGTATGTATTTCTTAGTACTAATTCATTTCTAAAAGCTTTTTGATTTGTAAGTTCAAATAGATTTTTGTATCTAGAACTAATTAGTTTTTGTGCTATTTTTATATCAGAAGCAATAACTTGAATTGTAATTGTAGATTTTTTATAGTTTATTATTGATCGTTGTTTAAAATTATTTGAGTAGACTACATATGTATGCTTTGATGTCACTAATAAATCTTTCCAGTAGTTAGACACATCTTTTTTGTATTTTACAATGGATTCTTTGTAATTTGTAATAAAATGTCCAGATTGTTTATTTGTATCTTTATTGTAAAGTTCATGAGCTTTATAATGTGCTAGTAAATAATTATGCTTTTGATCAGCATAATTATTAGAAATAAAAATACAGATTAATATTAATATTTTTAACATTTAGTTTGTATTTTTTAGCTCTTTATCTAGTTCTTTATATGCTTCTTTAACTTTTTGAGTATCTATTTTTTGTACTTTTTGAACTTTAGTAGTTTCTTTCTTACTACTACATGCAGTAAATACTAAGCCTAGCGTAATAAAAAGTGTTAGCATCTTTAATATAGATTTCATTATTTATCCTTTTAAAATTTAATTATATTAACATATTATATATTAATAATATAATATATGATGGAAATAAAAAAACCTAAGCTATATGCTTAGGTTTTTTAGAATATTTTTTATCTAAAAACTTTCCCATTGTTCATCATCAACATTTGATTTGATTTCTTTTATATTAGTATTCGTTGTTTTAGGAGAAATAGCTTCAGATATTTTGTTTAAGTTAATTTTTTTTGTTTCATTTTTCTTAGTATTTACTGATTTTGTTTTAATAGTATCTTTACCAATAAATTCTTTATCATTAGCATCATTAACTATATCTTGTGCAATACTTTTTGTTTGTTCTGCTATATCTTGAGTAGCGCTAGCAATAGATGCATTTTGTTGAGTTTGTACATCAAGTTGTGTTACTGCATTATTTATTTGTTCTATACCTATTTGTTGTTCTTTACTTGCACTTTCTACATTAGAGATTAAATCTAAAGTTTTAGAAATAGATTCATTAAGGTGAGTATATCCATCAATCATCTCATCGGCAATTTCTTTACCATTATTAGCTTTAAGTGTTGCATTTTCAACTAGTTTTTTAATTTCATTTGCAGCTTCTGCAGATCTGCTTGCTAGATTTCTAACTTCTTGAGCAACAACGGCAAATCCTTTACCTGCTTCACCAGCAGTAGCAGCTTCAACCGCTGCATTAAGAGATAAAATATTTGTTTGGAATGCTATTTGATCAATAACAGATATAGCATCACTAATAGCAGTTACTTCTATATTAATCTCATCCATAGCTTTTGTTGTTTGATTTGCTAATTCTTGACCAGAATTAACAGATGCTTTAACTTGATTACCATGAGAAGCCATAGCTACTACATTGTTAGTGTTATTAGCAATATTACCTGTTATTTGTTCTAATGCCGCTGCTGTTTCTTCTAAAGATGCTGCTGCTTGGTTTGATGAAGAACTTAAAGATTGTACATTATCAAGTAATACATCTGAACTATTTTGTAGTGTTAATCCATTTGTTTTATTTTCAATTAAAGACTTAGTGATAGTTTCTCTTAATTTATTTATATCAGTTACTAAAAGTTCAAAAACACCACCTTTTTCAATATTAGTTAAAACTAATTCTTTTGTATAATTATGATGTGTGTATTCTTCAAGTATTTTATTAACATCAATAAAATGATTTTTGGTTGCGACGATCATATCATTTACAGAATCTTTAAATTGATTTAATGCTTGATTAGATGTTGTTGTTTCAATATGAGATGAGTACCAACCATATTTCACTTTTTCTATTACATTTTTAGCATCACTTATTAATGCACTTTCTTCTTCAGATAGTTTTTTAATTTTTAGAATATTTTCATTTACAAGAGTCGTCATAATTCCAATTTCATCAGGAGCAGAATCTTTTAATAATTCAATTGTATCTGTTTGTTTATTCATATAATTGAAGAAATTTAATAATTCATTTTTAAATTGTACTAATCTAGATAAGATTGAAGTACTAATTACAAAATACAATATGGTAAATGATATAATTAGTATAATTATTAATAAAATCAAATATACATTCCCCATTGTTAGCGCATTATCAAAATTACTTTTATATTCTTTTACAATTTTAGATTCTTCTTTCATTAATGTTTGAAATCCTAAAATAGCAGGTTTGTCACTTATCTTAATTGTTTTATCAATTACTTTTACAGCTTTACCTTCAGATTTTAATCTAACAGCTAGTGCTAAATTTTTATGATACAATTTAATTGTCTTTTCTATATTAAATAATGCTTCTTGTTCTTTACTATTTAATGTTTTTAATTTTTTATATTCACTAATATGAGATTGAAATTTTGTGTAAAGCTTATTTATTTTATCAACTTGTTTTTGTTGACCTCTAATAACATAGTTTTTAAACTGATGAATAATTCCACCATAACCAACTTCACCTTTTAATTCACTAATCAAATAAAGTCTTTCAGAAGCTTCTTGATTATACAATTCCCAGTTCTTATTTAATACTTGAGTATTAGAATAATTGATAATTAATATCGTAGATACTAATACACACACAACAATAAATATTAATGAAACTCTTTTTTTGATTGTCATTTTCTTCTCCATAGTTTAAAATTAACTTTATCATAACAGAATACTACTTTAATTTCAATATAATTTAATAAAAAAGAATAATCTTAAATTTATTATTAGTAATAATTATAATTAATATAAGATTAAATTTTTTTAGATAATATTACAAAAAAAAAGGAATAAATATGACAAAAACAGTTATATCAACAATATGTGCAATTGCATTAAGTAGTACTTTGTTAAGTGCAAATGAAGCTAAAACTTCAAATAAACAAATTAAAATGGAAGCTAAAGCTGCTATTATGAAAATGGGTAAAACTCTTAAAATGAATATGAAAAAGAGTATGAAAAAAGGTGGTGTTGTAAGTGCTGCTGAATTTTGTGCGAACAAAGCTAGTGTATTAGCTGCTGAAGTTAATAACTCATATCCAAAAGGTACATCTGTAAAAAGAATTACTTTAAATCCAAGAAATCCAAAAAATATGGCTCAAGGTGAAGATAAAAAAGTATTAGAAAGTTTTGCAGCAATGATAAAAGAAGGTAAAGTATTACCAAAAATGAAAGTTGTAGAAGTTTCAAAAGGTCATTATAAAGTATATAAACCATTTACTATGGGTAAAGCTTGTGTTAAATGTCATGGTGATGTTAAGAAAATGAATAAAGAAGCATATGGAATTATTTTAAAAAGATATCCAGATGATAAAGCTATTGGTTATAAAGAAGGTGACTTTAGAGGCGCATTTATAGCTGAAATAATTAAAAAATAATTATACTCAGTAAAATTACAATCAAAAATATATCAAATCGTATTTGAAAGCTAAGAGCTTTTAAAATATGATTTGAACTTATATTTTTAATTCCATCTCCAAAATATGGCTTTGGTTTTAAAACTCCATTATAAACAGTATCTCCTCCTAAACTTATATTACAAACTCCAGCAATAGCACTTATAGGATATCCAGCATTTGGGCTTTCATGTAAATAGCCGTATTTAAATATATTTATAAATGTTTCTTTACTAAACATTAATAATGCAATTAAAAAAGCTGTAATTCGTGAAGGTATGTAGTTTAATACATCATCAAGACGAGCAGAAAACTTACCAAACTTTTCATATTTTGTTGTTCTATACCCTACCATAGAATCAAGTGTATTAACAGCTTTATAAATAAATAATCCAACAATACCAAATAAAAGTAAATAAAATAGTGGAGCAATAACTCCATCACTAAAGTTTTCACCATATGTTTCAATAGCAGCTTTATTTATATCACTAGAAGTTAGATTTTTTGTATCTCTACTTACTAGGTACTTAATATTTGATGGATTTAATATAATGTCTTTTACACTATTGTATAACATATGAGATGCAATACCAGTAGAAGCCAAGATACTTTGTATATACCAAGGAAGAAAGGTGAGTGGATAAACTATAATAATAACTATAGAAATAAGAGAGATAGTAAGAATAGTACCCCTAAAAATAGAATTTTTATAAAATTTATTTTCAAAATACTTAATAAAATCCCCCATAAATATAACAGGGTGTTTGATAAAAGTAAACTCTCCAAAGAGTCTATCTATGATGTAAGCAAAAAGTGTGATTGTAATATTCATTGGAAATTATATCAAAATTAACAATTAATTAACACTAGTTTGGTATTATTCTAAAAATAAAAGGATATTTATGAAAATTATTATTTCTATATTATTATCATTATCTATAACAAGTGCAGCAATGTTTCAAACCGTAAGTAAAGATAAAGTACAGTTAGTACAAAAAGGGGATAGTAAAAATTATTGTCCAAATTGTGGAATGAATTTAACAAAATTTTATAAAACAAATCATATTCATAAAAACCATCAGTATTGTTCAATACATTGCTTAGTTGAGAATACTAAAGGAAAATTACCAAATGATGTAAAGGTAGTAGATACAATAACACTAAAACATATAGATGCTAAAACTGCATTTTATATAATAGGTTCAAAGAAAAAAGGAACTATGACAATGAGCAGTAAATATGCTTTTGGTTCAAAAAAAGATGCAATAAAGTTTCAAAAACGAAATGGTGGTAAAATATATAATTTTATAAATGCATATAAAATTGCTAAAAATGATTTAACAAAAGATATAAAAATGATAAGCAATAAAAGAGAAAAAAAAGTATATAAAATTGGTAAAAAACTTTATAATAAAAAATGTAATCAAAAAAGTATAGATTTCTCTAGTTTTAAAAATATTGCTGAATTAAAAGCATATATAAAAGTTTCAAAAGTATGTAAAGTAAAAAAAGACAAACAATTACAAACTATAAGTTTATATTTGTGGGATATTAAATATCATAAAATGAATATGAAAAAAGATATCTCAATAAATGTACCAAAAGGAGCAAAATGCCCAATATGTGGAATGTTTGTATCAAAATATCCTAAATGGGTAGCTCAAATAAAAGAAAAAGATCACAGTCACTATTTTGATGGGGTTAAAGATATGATGAAATGGTATTTTTCTAAAAATAAAGATTTAAAAAATATTTTTGTAACTGATTACTATACTACAAATAAAATAGATGCTAAAACAGCATTTTATGTAATTGGTTCAAATGTATATGGTCCTATGGGAAATGAACTAATACCTTTTAATAGTAAAGAAAAAGCAAAAAAATTTAAAAGAAATCATGTAGCAAAAAAGATTATAAAATTTAACCAAATCACTTTAGATTTAGTAAAATCTCTATAAGAATATGGTAAAATAATTTTATGAAAATATTAGTTACTTTATTACTTGCTTTAGTTGTTTTTGTAGTTTATGATTATAATACATATGATAAAAAAATAAAAATAAGTGATATACAAAAAAACTCTATACTTATATCTTTTCAAAAAGTACAATTTAATTTTAAATCAAATGAATATAAAGAGTTTGTATATGCAAAATAAAGAGCTTTTTAACTTCTCAATAAAACTTTTATTAAAAGATAAATCATCTTATGTATTTTCATTTCTTATATTTACTTTTATAGTTTTTATTCTTAGTTCAGTATTATTTATAAGTTCATCACTAAAGTTTGATTTAATGCAAGCAGCAAAAGCACAAAATCAAATAACTATATATAATCAAAAAGCAGGAATAATAACTCAAATAGATGAATCAATACTTGATGATTTACTTCAAATAGCTGGAGTATCAAATGTATATGGAAAAATAGATGGATATTATAAGAAATATTTTCATATAGTTGGAAATGACGATATAAATGAAAATGAGATGATAATAGGTGAAGGTTTAAGAAATATTTTAAATAGATATCACTACAAAGATTTTTTTAATTTTTATGTAGAAGATAAAAAATATAAAATAAATATAAAAAATACACTAAATAAGAATTCGAATATAATTACATCGAATATAGCAATGCTAAATACCCAAATAGCTCAAGATATATTAGGAATTAATGAAGATGAATATTCATATTTACAAATAGAAATACCAAATGATAGTGAGATAGATTATATTGAACTTATTGTAAAAGAAAAATACCCAAACCTAATAGTAAAAACTACAAATGACCGCATAATTGAAATTGATAATTTATTTTATTATAAAGGTGGAATATTTATGATAATTTATATAGTGGCACTAATATCATTTTTTGTACTTTTATATAAACAAATATCTGCAATAAACAGTGTAGAAAAAAAACAAATTGCAATTTTACGAAGTGTAGGATTTAGTATAAATAATATAATATCAATAAAATTTATACAAAATTTTATAGTAAGTGTTGGTTCATATATTTTTGCAGTTTGTTTAGCATATATTTATGTATTTATACTAAATGCCCCAATACTAAAAAATATATTTTTAGGTTTAACTATGAGTGATATTGTGTTTACTCCAATAGTACCTACTAATATTTTAGCAATAATATTTATTTTTACAGTTTTACCATTTTTATTGGCTATTATTATACCATCATGGAAAACAGCAACTACTGATATAAATGAGGCTATGAAATAATGATAAAAATTACAAATCTAAATAAAAACTTTGGAAATTTCAAAGCACTAAAAGATATAAACTTACATATAAAAAAAGGTGAATTAATAATACTAAAAGGGGTAAGTGGAAGTGGAAAGTCAACTTTGCTGAGCCTCATAGCTAGTATGAGTAAACCAAGTAGTGGTGATATAGAAGTAAATAATATAAAAGTATCGAAGCTTCCTGATATCCATTCTTGTGAATATAGAAACAAAAATATTGGTTTTATTTTTCAGTCTTTTAATCTTCTTGAGCAATTAAGTGTATCAGATAATATTTTTGCTCCATTAGTTGTTAGTAATACTCAAAATAAACAAGAACTTTTAAATAGTGCATTGAAAAAAGCAAAGATAATTCACAAAAAGAATGAAATCGTATCAAACCTAAGTGGTGGCGAAAAACAAAGATGTGCAATAGCAAGAGCAATTGTTCTAAATGCAAATATAATAATAGCCGATGAACCAACAGCATCACTTGATAGACAAAATTCTTTGGATTTTATAGAAGTAATTAAACAGTTTAAAGATGATGGTAAAACTATAATTATATCAACACATGATAGTATATTTGATAATTTAGATTATGTAAGCAGATATATAAATATAAAAGATGGAATAATAGTAAAGTAATATGAGTATATTTTTATCTTCTAATGTAATAGTACTTTTATTTATAGAAGTTGTATTATTTTTATTTGCAATTTATAGTGTAATAATAGCAATAAATATACTCAAAAATTGGGATTTTAATTCAACTTCTCCAAAACAATATTCATTAGAAAAAAAAAGTTTTTTAGTTAGTACTATTATATATTTTACTATTCTTGCTAAAAGTTTTATGTTTTTATTTTTTGCTTCAACTTTGGATAGTTTATCTTCAATAGTTCCTGGTGCTATGTGTGCAGCAGGGATAATAAATGCAAACTCTTATGGGAATATTTTATTATTTTTAAAAATAATAATAATATTTATTTTTGCACTTTGGATTATATTAAATAGACTTGATTTAAAATCAACAACATATCCATATATCAAAAAGAAATATTTCATATATATTATTACATTTATACTTCTTTTATCAGAGATTATACTGGATTATTTATACTTTTCAAATATTTCAACTTCTAAGCCAGTGTTATGTTGTAGTATTGTATTTGTATCAAGTAATGACACAAATGGATTGCCTTTTAATCTAAGTATTGATATGATGTTATTAATATTTTATATATTGTATTTTCTAATAATTATAACTAGTCAAACAAAACAAAATCTTATAAGCTTTTTATCTTCTATATTATTTTTATTTGTAGCATATTATAGTGTAACATATTTTTTTGGTACTTATATATATGAGTTACCAACACATAAATGTCCATTTTGTATGCTTCAAAAAGAATATTATTATGTTGGATATTTAGTATGGATTAGCTTGTTTTTTGGTGTATTTTTTGGATCTAGTTCATATTTACTGAAGTTATTTACAAAAAAAGAGTTTGCTTTTACTTATAAATATTCAATTATATTCAATACTATATTTGTGCTTGTATGCACATCTTATGTTGTTGTTTATTATCTTAAAAATGGAGTTTTTTTATGAAAAAAAATTTGTCAAGTATAATAGTTATTACACTTATTATGGCAATTATAGTAATCGTATTCGTATCTATGTCAAATGCACAGAATATGACTGTAATATATAAAAATAACACAACACATCAACCAATAAAAATAGAAAAAGGAAAATTCCAAGATAGTGATTGTGGTATGGTAATCAATGAACTTGATTACGTATCACAAGTTATATCACCCAATGGTAACACCTGGTTTTTCCATGATCATGGAGGTATGGCTCATTGGGTATTTGATAAATCATTTAAAAAAGATGCTACTATTTTGGTATGGGCAAAAGATGTAATGCAGTATATAGATGGTAAAAAAGCTTGGTATAGTAAAACAGACGATACACCTATGCACTATGGATTTGGAGCTTATAAAAATAAAAAAGATGGATATGTAGATTTCAAAACTATGAGTTTACTAATGATGAGGGGTGAAAATCTTACAAACCCTCAAGTTAAAAAACAGCTATTAAAAGATATGGAGAAATAATGGAAGCAGTAAGTATAATATCAATTATCACTATAGCATTTTTAGGTTCATTTGGACACTGTATTGGAATGTGTGGTGGAATAATAATAGCTTATAGTAGTACAAAAATAGATGAAAATGATAGCAAAGCTAAGCAAGCAATGTTGCATTTGTTTTACGCAAGTGGAAGAATACTTACATATACTATTTTAGGTGCTATGTTTGGTGCTATTGGAGGAGTTGCAGTAATTAGCAATAATGCAAATGGAGCTTTACTTATATTTGCAGGTATTATTATGCTTCTTACTGGACTTAGTTTATCTGGTAAAATTAAATTTTTAACTCTAATAGAACATTCAATAAGCTCAACACAATGGTATCAAAAAAGTTTTAAATCACTTCTTCAAACAAAATCAAAAACAAGTTTTTTTACTTTAGGAATGCTAAAT
>Ga0256824_10000550_pt1 | contig 14511 bp, 24 predicted proteins | sample CV67metaG_FD_191570 | JGI IMG/M metagenome (GOLD analysis project Ga0256824, IMG submission 191570) | Hydrothermal vent microbial communities from East Pacific Rise, Pacific Ocean - CV67 | ecosystem: Environmental > Aquatic > Marine > Hydrothermal vents | place: Pacific Ocean: East Pacific Rise...
AGACATTCTTCTTTCTGCTTTTTTTACATCTTTGAAAAAATGGTAAAACTTTTTACTATACACCTGCCCTGTCTCTTCGTCTTTCATGAACCCCGTTCCACACAAGGGCATTATCGCTTCACCTAAGAGGGCATCTATGCGATCTTCCCCCGTGCAATATTCGGGCATGTTCATTTTTGCGAGCCACAAGAAGGCGTCAGTCTCCCCAAAATTTCCAAAGCCATCATAATTATCCTCCTTAAAGCACTCTCCTGTAGGCGTGAGCATATAAACTGTCTTGTGGTGTCCCGTTAGCCTGTTCCAGATCACTTCCCTTGTATCGGACGTTCTCCAGCTTACTATGCTTGTTCCCACAACATCCCCTCTTTTGCCTCTGAGCCATAGTCAAGTGCCCACAGCTCCTTTCTGTGTATTGTATACCACTCCTGCGCCAAAGATTGACTGTCATTTATTATTTTTTTGAGTTCTGTATATTCTTCTTTTTCTTCTTTCTTCTTGGAGAATTTCTTTGCCAGCATTTCATTTGTAAAAAGCCCCTTTCCTTTTTTGAGGTTTCTCTCTCCGACGCTCAATAATGGTCTTTTCTCTTTTGGGTATTCTAGCGCCCACATTTTAACAAGCTCCATTACAAATATAACAAAACTAATTCCACCCTTGTTGCTTATGTCTAGTGCTCCACTATCTGCGATAGGTTTAAGCATCTCTTGCTCTTCTATGGTTATTGGGTTTTGCTTTGCATACAGTATAACTGTTTCCGCTATTCTATCTGGCACGCCTTCGGTGTCAACACCATCTTCTCTGGATTGTCTAATATAGTTTACAACAGTAAACAACAATACTCTCGTGAAAAGGTCACTTTTTTTCAGTGTCATGCTCTATCCTCTGTTTTATATAACATATTATAACATAATAATAAATAAATGTCAAGAGTAGATAGTGTTTGCACTTACTGTTTTTATCTTTTTGCTACTGGCGGTGTTTCATATACTTCATTCCCACTAGAGTCCTTATTTCTTTTCTTGATGCGCACCTCTCCGTTTCTTTTAGCTTCACTTTCAAGCCCATCTATTATTCTTATGGCATCGCTCGTGTTGAAAAAAAGCATTACTGCCCCTTCGTCATTGTCAGGCAGTCCGTCTGGGAACTTCTCATGCAACTCATCATCAGTGTAAAATTTAGTAACTGCTCCAGTATATTCAAGTGTTATTGAAAAGGTTTCTCTGTCAAATTCCATTCGCTGAAGGACACTACTTCTTCTTCTTCCTGTATCCGGGTTAAAAAACTGCTCTTTTAAAACATCTACTTTGTTGATAAAACTCATGTATATCCTTTCTTTTTATTATATCCTATTCTCTTTCTTTAATATGTGGTTTTTTATTCGTCTTTATTCGTCTTTATTCCTACATTTCTCTTGACTCTCCTTTTTTACGCTCCTCTTTTTTGATATACTCTTAGGTTAGATACAAAAAGGAAGAATATGAATATTTATACATCAACAGCAACGGCACTTCTGTTTGCCACAACCTTCTCACTGGCGGGAAACAATGTGGGGATTCCCATAGCTCCTGTTGTGCCCATTGTTGAGGAGTTTAATATTACTTATATTCCTTATTTTGCATTGGGATACGGCAGTGTCTCCTTGAGAGATGATGTTAGTTCGGAGTCTTTTGACTCAAGAGCCCTCAATTTAACTATGGGTGTAGATATTGGGAAGTATATTGGTATAGAAGGAAGATATAGAAAGTCCATCGGAGATATGGAATATAATAGAGGAGATACAGGAAACAAAAGCAGTGAGGATTTTCCTGCGATCATTGAAGCCTATAGTCTTTTCGCAAACATTCACACAACTATTCTCGATAGCCTTCGCCCTTACCTCTTTGTTGGAGTTGGATACACCGAACTAGATGCTGTTCCTTTGTCTGAACTAGGAAGAGCTGCCAGAAGTGAAAATTCTCTTCAGTATGGAGCAGGGGCAATGTACACTTTTGTTGAAAATGCTTCAGTGTTCATTGATTATACGGTTCTTTATGATGATGAGGGGTTTGATGGTAGAGCGAGAAATTCTACAATCACCTCAGATGCGATAACTATTGGAGTAAGATATGACTTTCAGTAAAATATTTTATACACTACCTGTCCTTGCGGGACTTCTCCTTTCGGGATGTGGAACAGACAGCGAAGAGGGATCAGTGAGTGATAGGAATATTCTAAACGAGGCTCCTATTGCAATTATAGATGATATTATGCAGGAAGGAACCGTTGTTCGCCTCAATGGAACAAGTAGTTATGACTTGGATGGTTTTATTTCTAAATATACCTGGACTTCCTCTACGGGATTGCAGTACAGCTCCTCCTCTGCCATTTCTGAGGTAGAAGTAGCTGCAGGCGAACAAATACTCCATCTTGAGGTCACAGACAACGAAGGACTGATAGGAGAAAGCCAGAGAAACATTGTGGTTTTGCCTACATTGCCAGAAGTGCCAGCACCAACCACTCCTCCTGCTACTCCTCCTGTTACACCTCCTACGCCGCCTGTTACTCCTCCTGTTACACCTCCTACGCCGCCTGTTACTCCTCCGATTGAGCCACCTACTCCGCCAATCGACCCTCCGGTAAAGAATATACCACCCGTCGCGAAAGCCATTGCCTGTGTAGGTACGACGATAACAGAGGCCGGGTGTGCCCAAACGATTACCATTACAGAGGGTAACGAGTATCTATTATCCGCAAAGGGAAGCAACGATCCTGATGGACGAATTATTGACTACCAGTGGAAGGCAACACAAATATCTTACTCTGGTGAAGTGGTTGTTGTTTTGGCACCTACTCCAAAGACTGATCCAGAGACATTTAACTATACATTATCTGTAACTGACAATAAGGGAGCTATATCAAAAACAAACGTAACTGTCATTGTTGAAAGAAAGCCGGTTGTAGTAAACCTTCCTCCTGTTGCAGATGGTGTTGCAGTGGGTGCTCCTTTTCGTGCCTCCCGCTCGGAAACACGTAGTGGAACACTAGACGGAACGCTGAGCACCGACGATGGAGAGATACAACCCCTTTCTTATTCATGGGTACCAAATACAGGTGAAGAGGCCAGCGAATTTTTAGTTCTCCAGAACCCCAACACGGATACTGCCTCCTTTTCTTATAAGTGTAGTGACAACTGGTGGAGAAATAATTGCCAGGAAGAAAATAGATATACTTGCTACTACCACACAACACTTACTGTAGATGATGGTGAATTTAGTAGCCAAAAAAAGGTCAGCTTCTCAGTTGATTACACTAACTGTTCGAGAGACTAGCAACAAACCTTCTCCGGAACAATTTCGGAGAACTACTAATAAGCACTCCCTCTGTCTTGACATTAATTTATTATTATGTTATAATATGTTTATAACAATAAAGGATATATATATGAAAAATAGACGAAAATTTGTAGGCAAATCCCTATATGTTCAAGCTACTCAATCTGAATCAGATGAAATGCTAGAGAGTGAAGCCGGTAAAGACCTGGGAGATCTCGGTGTTTATGTAGACGTTTCTTCTTATTTAGACAGCGATATGGAGCATAAGCTTATTGACTCTTTGCTCGAGAACAGTGGTGACATTTCTGCCATTGTCTTGACCTCTTAGGTTGTTTACATGCCATATCTTGAAACTAACCACTGGTCGGAGCCGGACAGTAAATCACTAACACGCATAATAGGACACAAGAGTATAAACGAGGTGGTTTCTGAACTTAGCGACTCTTTGTTTAAAAAATTTGAAGATGATATTGATTATTTTTCTGTTTCCCATGCCACAAAAGGAGAAGAAGATTTTCCCGCCGGTCTTTTTAGTTGTTTTGCAATCAAGGGTGGATCTGAAGGTCATAGAGTTTGTATTTATGTACTAGAAGGAAGTGAATCAACTTGCCATGATATTGCCAGCATTAAAACCTTTTCTGGTATGGATGTGGCTCTTGATATGGCCGCGCACATAACGCGACTCCTATATCAAGAAGAAGAACTTTGATTATTTGTGGTAGTTGGGCTGTTCAGACAGAAGAGAAACTTCTGTGGCTCTAAGCATTTTTAATTGCTTATTTTTTGAATTTATAACTCTATTACTTTCTTCCCCAAGTAGATTTAGTTCTTCAACTGTTTCTCTGCCCGCGATAAAACTTCCTTTTGGTTGAGGTGCTGTCTTTTTCGCTTGTTTTTGCTCCACAACTTTTCCTTTTTCCGAAGCTACCACACTACGACTCCTGGAGGTTAATACTCTTTGCTCTGGGTGGTTGCCCACAAAAGCTCGTTCTTTGTCGGCTAGTTCACTAAGCTGTTCGTTCCTCTTTTGTATTTCTTTATTGACTTCTTCACCCATAGCATTGAGCTGTGCGACCGTTTCGCTTCCTGCGACCATTTTCACCTTTACTTTCTTTTCTGATGTTGCTACTTGCTTATTGACTACCTGTTTCTGTGCTGTTTCTGTGTATGTTTGGGGATGATCCATAATACTGTTGATTGCTACTGCTGAGCCTATTGTGATTGCTAATACCGCCAAAATATGTACTGGTGCTGACATTTAAAACCTTTTTTGTTTATTTTAGGAAGTTTAGAATAGAAAGTCAACCATTTGTGATTAAAAACATAAATGAATTAAGAAATATAAGAAATATTGCAATAACCTACTAAATCCTTTTATCGAGATAAGAGGTTTTCTATCTTCAACTCCACTCCAGTCAATACTGCCGGAAACAATGCAAGAAGAGTGTTCTCATAAGCCTCATCTTTTCTTTGTTCAAAGCCGTCAAAAAATGTCATATATTTATGCATCTTATCTCTTGCCGATACGAGAACTGAAACTTTCTTTTGTTGCTCAAAAATTTGATCATTAATCATCACATATATTTCTTCTGTCAGGCTTGCTATCTTTCTGCACTCTGAGGGGTTCTGTTCTAGTTCGCCTAGAGATAGGTTGGAGCGGACCAACAAAAGCAGTTTTCTTGTTTTATCCACTATTGCTAGTAGCAACTTTTTATCTTTTTCCATTATTCTTCCTTGTCTTATTGCTATATATATTAAGTTTACTTGTTTTTATAAAAAAAATCAATGGTAGATATCAACATTTTTGATTATTTTGTCTTCTATCTATTGACAAAAGTTCTTAAATATGTTATAATATGTGTACAAAAGGAGATGATATGCAAGTAGCAGGTAAGAATATTAATAGTCAAGATTTTATAGAGGGTTTCAGCGAAGAGTGTAGGTTGGAAATGCTCAAGGTTCTAATATCTATGATCCCCGGTGCCTTTGTTTCTACATACTTAGCAGTAAGCGAAGACCATCCGGCTAGATATCTTCTGAATGAAGAAGAAGAGCACATGGTTGAGATTGGAGACATTGTTTTGGCATTAAGTGAGGAGCCGGAAGATAAAGAAGAGTGCACTAATATCTCTCGTCTTTCACAACTTGGTGTCTCTGACATTATATTAGCTAGAGCAGAATAGGAGCCAGCATGGAAAAAGAAGAACTGATTGAGGAATTAAAAGTTATTGTAGCGGAAGACACAAGGTTAGACGTTGATAGCTTCTTCGGTAGAATTATGTCCAGCATTAAGCACAATGGGTCAAAAAGAACAGCGTCAGATGATATATATAGTCTTCCTCTTGCATTTGTAGAAAAAGTGGAAGAATATATGGTTAAAAATAAAGAAGAAACCCCAATATCGCCCCTTGGGTAAAATGTCTTCTCTGCTATTGAATAATATTTCATTTTTATCTCAGAAAAAAGATATACTATTCAATAACCAAAAAAAGGACACCCTATGGAATTACAAGACAAAATTGCCCTACTGTCAGAGGATAGTATTTCAGAAGCAAACACAGCACTCCTCTCACAAGACAGTTCCCCTGTAATTAGAACCCTACTTGCCGAACACAGCTCTGTCAGCAACGAAGTGTTAAACACTATGCTCAGGAATGAGAAGGATAAGGAAGTAGCGACTGCTATCCTGTCCAACAAAAATGGGTATGATCTTCTGTATTCTCTTCGGTTTGACCCCGCTGTGGACTGGGATCACTACGACTTTGAGGATGAAGTGGACTTCACTTTTCAGCAGTTTAAGCAAGCAGAGGGAAGATTGCTCGGCGAGAATATCATGGGTGTCGACAATATGATCAGTGATTTACTTTCTGATATGATAAAAAGTCCCCTCTTGACTGCGGAACAGCTCCAATCCATAGATTGCTCTCAAGACAACACACTAAAAATAGAGATACATTCCCACCCCAATTATCCGAAAGACAAAGCGTTCAGTATTGATGATGCTTTTTCAGATATCCAGGCTAGACTTCTTAATGCCAGAAATGTCACGAAAGAATTCTTTGATAAATACAATATGGGGAAGTTTGGAGCACAGGCTGTGAACGATATCATGACCAACACAACGCTTTCCACCTCACACGGGCTAGATGCGCTATCCAAGATTGCCGACAAAATGAAGGAAAATTTAGGTGATGCCGGCAGTGAAGTGAGACAGGATGCAAAAGATATCAGAAATGCGCTCTATAGCGTAGGAAGAGCGCGTGTATTCCTGTGGAGTGCCGTTGCTAGAGGCGATGCAGAGGATATGCGCTCGGAGCTAGAGAATAAAGTAAGGGAACTTGCTGAATCCGTACAGCTCGGAGAAGAACACCGATATGACTTGGATTCAATCGTTTCCGTGATAAGTGAAACAGCAAAAGAGGCACAGGCAAGTAGAGATATTGACAGAGAAAAAGGTTTGAGCCACGCAGTTGATCCAGCGTCGGATCTTCACTATTCAGAAAACCTAACGGTACAAAAAAGATAAGGACAAATATGCCAACAGAAGATAAGTTCAAAGAAGTAGCGGAACAATTCAAGACAATCAATGGAGCCAAAAAAGAGCCAGGAAAAATAGATCTGGAGGAAATCAAAAAGGTTCTATCCTCCTACAATAGAGTGTTGGACTTCAACCAGCAAAAGAATAGCTATGGTTTCTCTTTTACTGATCACAACAGAGGTGAAGGGTTTAGGGAAATTGAACTTACCGTTCCCTCTGTAGCTAAGGCACTTTTGGCAAAAGAAGAAGATATCGCCCTCTCTATTACAAACAGCATAAGAGCATCTAAGATTTTTGACGCCATTGTTGGATATGATGACGGGAAGCCCGAACTTCTGGAAAACCTTATTTCCGATAACATGTATTTTGACAATGAAGTTTTATCTAAAATACAAACAGTGAGAGTATTGGCTGATGAAGGGGATTATTCTCCTGCAGTTGAGGATCTTATTAATGACACAGAACAGGACATAGATGTTTTCTTTGATGACTCAATGAGGGAATTAGTACGAAACAGAACTGACCTCCACGCAGTAAACCTGTTTATCAATGGACAGAAGAATGATGCTGTTGATTTTGCGATAGAAAGAAGCATAAGTGTTCCAGCACTCTCACACCTTAGCGATGCCGACAAGATATCCTATATGGATATGATCCTCAGCAAGAGAGATGTTCTTGAGCCAACAATAAAAAAGAGAACTACAGGGGATGATAATGCTACTACCAATATCTCGCCAAAAGTGTGATTTTTTTACGAAAAAAAAAGCCACACCCTTTACAAGAAAACAAAAACTTGTTATAGTATGTGAACTTAACCCAACGGAGAGATAAAATGATTAAAAAATTAATACTAATAGCCGCTTTACCTATGTTTGCTTTTGCGGTATGTCCTGACGCTGTAGTGGCTTGCCCAGACGCAGCCAAAACTGCTTGCCCTAATGCGCAGAAGTCGACTTGCCCCGATGCTGCAAAGTCAAACTGCCCTAATGCTGCAAAGTCAAACTGCCCCAATGTTGCTAGAAAAACAGCAAAGTTGGAAAAATCTAATACAGTTAACGTGGATACTTCTGGTGCAGGTAGTCTAAATACTGCGAAGGCGTCGCAAAAGCTTATGCGTTTTGGTGCCGTTAATAATTCCGCTATCGACATAAGTGTTGAGTAGCAGAATCAAACAACTAAGTGAGTTCAAATGTACAATAAACTACTACTAGCACTAATCTTTTCTGCCACTACTGTGGTTTGTGTCGCCTCTCAGCATGACGGAGTAAACACGGATGACTTTAACAAAAACAAAGCATCTAAAAAATTGCTCCGTTTTGGATCGGGAAGCACCTTTGCACTAGATATTAAACCTAAAAAAGCTCCCCCTCGTGGTGGTGGCGGTGGCGGTGGCGGCACAGGTGGCGGCGCAGTTCCTCCCCCTAAAGGCGGAGCGACCGGACCCGTTTATTTGGGACCCCTCTTCCCTACTCACGGAGGATACACTCTACAACAAGAGCCCGCTCCTCGCGTTGGCGGGAGAGTGAGGGTGAATGCAACTGGATGTACCACTGCATATTTCAATGTTGGGCACGGTAGTCCTTCTAGTGGTTGGGTAGTCGGATGTGGAATCCGTGTGAACATCTCTCAAGCAAAGGTTGCAGGGAGCATAGTTGGCTCTCAAGCAATGGTGTATCCCTAGAATTACTATCGCATTGCAGCCGCAAGATCACTATTGTCTGCATTTGCATAGATCATAGTAGTTTGTATATTCGCATGTCTTAATAGTTTTTTTACTGTTAATATATCTTTTTTCTTCCTGTATAATCGCATTGCAGCAGTATGCCTATATATATGAAGGCCTTGTTTTCTCTTGCCTATTTCACATTTCCTCAATATCGTTTTTGCTTTTGTAAAAAGACTCTGCCTGCTAATTGGCAATGATGTGTTTTCCCCCTTGCAGATATAATCATCGTACGATATGGTTTTCTTGAAATACCTCAATTCATTTTCTATATGAACAACCGGTATAAGTGTGTGCTGAGTGACACCACTCTTTGTGTCATAGAGGGTTACAATATAAGTGTCTCTCGTTTTTGTCCCTGGTATCACTTCATCGGAAAGCTCTATGTCCTCTAGTCTCAGTGAAAGAACTTCGGAAGCTCTTAATCCGGAGTGTAGCATGAGTTTGAAAGCAATAGACCAGATATATGAGTAGTGCTTTTCATTTTCCACCAGGGTCTCCAAGTAAACTAAAATTCTTTTAACTTCATCCTCTTTGAAATACAGGGGAGTCTCGGGCTTCTTTCCTTTTCCTATTTGAATGTCATCAAACTCATTCTGATATGTGTAGTGTTCACTGTTCTTGTGGGTTATATAGTCAAACAACATTTTAAGTGCAAAAATATATAGTTTTTTTGTCTTTTGCTTAATCTCTTTGTTTTTTGATGTTTTTTCTCTAAAAGAGATAAAATCGTATATGATGTCTGTTTTTATGTCTTTTATGCTTTTTATGTCTTTTCTTTCATTTATAAACACAAATAGGCTTTTCTCAACAGAAAGGTATATTTTTTTTGTATTCTCAGATAATATTTTATATTTATCTGAGTTCTTGAAGGAATTTGTCCATTTTCTGAGATCTCTTTTTATGTCTTTTTCTGCAACTAGCATTTTTAATCCTTATTATTTTACAATTCTTTCTTTTGTATGACATAGTAACTAACTATGTAATACTTTTAGTTAGACCCATTATGCCATCTTTTCTGACTTACATCAACCCCGAGCACATACAAAGTGGCTTATTTTGGTTTTATGCTATTGTCATAGTTTTTTTATCATATTCTATTTTATTGCTTATTTGAATATTTTTAATGTAATACTTATAATATAAATTATTATCCAGTATTCCTTCTTAATTGATAGTTATACTAAAAATTTAACCATTATGCTCTTTTATGAATATTACTTGACATATTGTATATAATATGTTATAATTCCAATATAAACACATAAAGGAAGAAAATGGAAAAGGTGCTAAAAAAAATATCTATCACTGTAGATACTTCAAAAAAACTAAACATACTTTCAGTAGCTCTCGATAAAGAGGGAAAGGATCCGGAGAGAATTGGTGGAGTGGTGGACGACTTGATTCTTCAAGAGTTTGAAAACAAGATGACGCCTCATTATGGAGGTACCGTGGAAAAAGCGGGCACATTCTGTCTTTGTGGTGAAACTCTTTCTGGCGGAATGGATAAAGTCTGCGCAGAACGCTATGCTGATTTTAAACAAGCAGAGGATAATAAATTCTCTCTAAATTTTCTATATAAATTTATGAGCGTAACGGACGAGCTGTATACGGGAACTATTGCTTTATTTATTGTTATAGACCAATCCACTGGCAAAGAAAAGCCTCTATTTCTGCCTGATGTTTCCAGCTTGCTGAACACACAAGCAATTATCTATAGAGACCAAGATGAATACTGGAGATTATGGACCGCAAAGAAAGAGACACCTTTGGTGCTGCATAATAAAAAAATACGCAGTCTTGACCAGGCTATTTTCCAAGCAAGAGCCAAACTATTAGAATACGACAAATTAGAAAAGGGAGAAAAATAATTATGATTTTAGAAAAAAATAAAACAACTGGTATGGGCAGAAATCCTGTTTCTCTAAACGATGACAAGTCTGGTAACTATCCCCTATTCAAAACATTCCTAGACAGGGAGCTTAAGATGTCAGTCAAGGAGTTCTCTGTTTTTTCTAAAATTGGGACTCAAACAATCTGGATGTGGAATCAACCTAATAGAAGAGTTCCTCCGTACGTATTCAAGATGCTAGAGCTTATGATTTCTGCGGAGAAGCTGCCGGAAACAATTCCCTGGAGAGTTACTGGCGAGAATAAAGACTTTCTGGCAGTTTTCCCTATTGTTGGTTTTTCTGTAGCAACTTTCTCAGAGCTGTCTCAGCTTAAGTATCCTACGATCCGTAGTTGGAGCCAGCGGAAAGTTCCGGGCTATGCATTTGTTATGCTATGGCTTGTCGATAAAGATCTAAAAATGAAAAGAACTCTTAACAATATCTAGTTCTTTCTGTATAATACCTCTTATAAAACTAAGAGGTATACATGAAAAAATTAATATTCACTTTCGTTGTCCTGTCTTTAGCAACCTCCGCTTTTGCTGACAGAGGAACACATCTTGCTGATCCTGAAAATTCTCTCCCTGCTTATGGCCCAAAATCCTATTCCGCTATACATAAGGAAGGAATTTATGCGCCTGGGTATGACCCGAAAAAGAAAAAGGCAGAGGAAGACGCCCACAAGAATGATGTTAAAAGGTGCTGTGGAAAGCGATAATTAGGGTTTTTATAGAAATTTATGTAATTTCTTTCATAAATCCTTGATTTGATTTCAAAAAAACCCTATAATAGTCCTGTAGTCGTTTTTTGCAGTTTCATTTTTCGACTATGGGATTGATATTTATATCTTTTTCCAAGCAGTTGTGTTGTGTGACAGCTAATACTCCTTCTTTGTATTTTTTTGCGTAGGACACCCCCGAACGCAAAGGCACAAACTGCTTATTCAATAAGGCATTATTCAATTTGCCCTCCTCGTAACGCTTCTTTAGCCAGTGGCGTTACTGAATCACCTTTTTTGAAAAATCTAACAAAAATACCCTTCTAATTATGATATTATTTCCTAATCAAAAAGGAATAAAAATGAGTAAACATATTTTCTACGAACGCCTCCGAAAGCACATGGCAAACAATAATCAAAAACTTTTTGCTCTTCTTGGTGTTAACGGTGGAGGGAAAACTACTCTCGCAAACAAGACAAAATTGTGTTTTCCTGAGAGGTATGAAATCATTGGATCCACAACGACCCGCTTCCCTCGCGAAGGTGAAAGACCCATTCTTGATGGCGACAAGGGTGGTGATTATTTTTATGTTATGAATGAAGACTTCAAAAAAGAGGATATGGTTGAGGCAAATAACTTTGGAGACAAGTGGTATGGAGTGTCAGATGTCGAGCTAGAGAGAGCTGTACTTACAGGCAAGGACATTCTCCTTGTTATTGAGTCTAATGGGTTGCTGCAGGTGGAGCAACATATTCCCTCTATTCGGGTTTTGTGCAATCCGGACAATGTGAGAGAAATCCTTGAAAAAGAAGGGATCCCCCAAAAAGAAATCGAGGTGCGCTGCTCTCGTGGAAATATTATTAAAGACTTCTACGACAATGGTTTTACTCCGGACTATGAGGTTAAGCACCTCGATGATAAAACCTTTCATGATTTTTTAAGCTGGGTAAATGTTGTGTCTACAGGAGAAAGGCTCACCATTCCTTCTTCCGTGGAAATGAAGAGCAGACTTACGACACACCTAGAAGAAGCGAAGAGTCTTGCAAATCAAAGAATATACCTTCCGGAGGATCACACACCTTCTGACTGGATACAAATGTTATCTGAAGTTTCGGAAAAAATACTAATAGATTGTCGCGCAAGCATTGTGCTTGGGCATACGCCATCTACGGCTGCAGTGGATAAAGAAGAAGAAAAAATATACGATCTTTGTATGGCACTTGATGAGGCCATTTCCTCTGGGCAATACTTATCAACTGATTTTGTTGAGAATTATGTAATTGAGACATTTGAAGGAGTTAGTAAAGCATTTCTTGGAACAAATACCACATTAAAAAAAAGAGTTCTAGCGACCGATGACACAGAGAAGACACCTCTTGTTATTGAGTCACCTAGATGAGTCCGGCGTTAAACTGTTCAGCATAAATCTTTCCGAAATTATCGCTTACGAAACCATACACGCCTCTCTCTTTTAGCTGTCTGAATTCTGACTCCACTTCTGCTATCTTGTCTTCTCTTGCCGGTCTTCTGCTGATAGCATATCCGTTACCCTCTAACACCCCATTCACATTATTCACTCTTGGTTGTATTGTTACCTCTGCCCAAAAGTATTCACCATGTCTTGTAATTGCTTTCAGGAAGCCTCCCCACGTTCCCCCTTTATCGGCAACTGCAAAAGCTTGTTCACAAATAAGATGAGGCATATCCGGATGAACCATTATATCAAAGGGTAGACCTATGACTTCATCTTTTTCATATCCAAGGTGTAATCTTGAGCTTTTCCCCATATAAGCAATAGTACCATCCCTTGCTATCTCCATCACTCCTGCTTTTAGAGGTTTGGTTACTCTTGTGTCTATTGCACTCTTTCTTTCAATATGGTCTCCAGTAATGCTATTCTTGTAAGCAACACTGTTTTCATTATCCTCTCTCTCCATATTCACTCCTGTACGTTTTTATTACTCTGTTATATCATAACTTCTGCAGTCAGTCAATGTTTACGCGTGAGGATAGGTAAATAATGAGTTTTTTCTCTCTTTTTTTCTGAATTGTAGATCTATTTCGATAAGTTCTTTTATATTTACCCAGTGGTCTAGCCATTGTGCTGCTTCTCTTAGCTTCTTGTCTTCTCTGAATATTTCTACAAATGCTGAAGCTACTTTCTCTTTATCATTTTTGAATAGGTTTTGGTAGTTCTCGTTGAAATATTTATGAACAAGCCCTCTATGTATATTCTTGTGCGCCTTTAAGATAGTCTCTCTAGCACGTAATGCTCTTTCTTTTGGTGACAACATATTCTATCCTTTATGTACATATTATAACATAAATATAATAATATGTCAAGTACAGAAAACGTCTTTAATCCCTATTTTGGCTTGACAAATATGGTTAAATATGTTATAATATGTGTACAAAAAGAAGGAGATATTATGAGTAAAAAAATTAAAGAAAATGTAGGGTTCTTTTCATTCAAGTGGTCAGATATTGGGTTGAGTCACAACAATGATCCTGAGCCTGTTAGGTATTATTTTGCAGGAAGCACTGATAAAGATGGAAAGATCTCCGGCCTTGGGTGTGAGTATGCAGGTGGAGCAGCATGGCAAGACTTCTTTATATATAAAAATATATTTATACCAAGCACCGGCGATGATGGTGAATGTCTCGAAGACGAGGAGATGCTTGAGATATTGAGAAAAGTTGCTGGTAAAACTTTTGTTGATAGTTGCTATTCCTTGCTCGACGAAAACATTGAGAGCAAGTACGATAATGGGTGGATCTATTTTACCCTTACCTCAAAAGCAGGACCGTCTGATGATGAAGGCTTTTTTGTTCAAGGAGATGTAAACCCCCCAGTAGAAATGAGAGTAAAAGAGAAGCTTCTTTATCCGGCAGATACAGGTGAATTTTATAGAGATGTGGAGGGTCTATAGTTACTAAAATGAATTTTACTGTATTTGGTTTTTCTAAATCTGTTACAATTAAACTGCAGGAAGGCTCCTCGAACTGGAGCATTTTCTGGAACATAAATCTCAAGGAGAACAATCATGAGCATTACCACAAAAGAGAATGCCAGACATCCCGACCTCAACCCGAGCAGACACACTCTATCAAGACAACAGATGGCTTATTCGTATGAGCAAACAACAAGACAACTAAAAAGAGTAGCTGCAGTAGAGTCGAAAAAAGTTCCTCCCGACGCTTAGCGTGTCACTACTTATATCTTCCCCACTGCTTAGCTCTCCCCTTATTCCCTCTTATTACTGGTAAAGAATTTCCCTGCATGTTCCCTTTTGGAATAACTAGACTCGTACCCTTTATTCTTCTGCCT
>Ga0256824_10000551_pt1 | contig 14489 bp, 18 predicted proteins | sample CV67metaG_FD_191570 | JGI IMG/M metagenome (GOLD analysis project Ga0256824, IMG submission 191570) | Hydrothermal vent microbial communities from East Pacific Rise, Pacific Ocean - CV67 | ecosystem: Environmental > Aquatic > Marine > Hydrothermal vents | place: Pacific Ocean: East Pacific Rise...
AATAAACATTAAAACCAAGGGATACCAAACTTTTTTTGAGGCTATAAATACCTCTTCTTTGCTAAATTTTAGCCAAAGACAAGTCTTAGCTAACTGAATCTTATTCAGTCACTTAGAAAACTCCGTTGCTTGCGGCGGAGTAGTTTATTATTCATAAATCTTTTATCGTATAAATAAAAGGAACGATATGTCTACCAATTTAAATGAAATTTATAATGTTGAGAAGTTTGAAAATGTTTTTAAAATGTTTATGGAAGAAACAGAATTTGGAACTTCTGTATATAGTGTCTGTTATGACTTAAAGAAAACCATGGGTTTAAAAGACTATATTTTAAAATTAAAATATTCAGATGAAGGTTTTAAATATGTTGTTATGAATTATATTCCTCCTTCTAAAATGATAGATTTAAGAAAGCTTGTTGAAGAGTCTACGGATAAATTATATTCTGAGATTCATTTAGTTATGAATGATATTCCACCTTCTAAAATTATAGATTTAAGAAAGCTTGTTGAACAGTCTCTTAATAAATTATATGCTGAGCTTCATTTAGATGAATCAAGTTAATGAATAATCCCTTTCTATATCAAAAAAATCTATTTTACCCATTAGTTCTATTATGGATGAAGATTCCCCATTAATATCATAAAATAAATTATTTAATTTATAAATATAATGATTATATGTCTCTTCTTCATTTATTTGTCTTATTTTTAGAATCTTTCCATTGGGATATGATTCGTTTAACAAAATAGAAAGAGATTCACAATCTCCATTAAGAAACCTGTCATATATAGATATAAATCCTTCATAGGTTTCATTCTCAATAATATTATTTATTTTATCAACTATATTCAAGGTAATCTCCTTAATGTATATATTCTATTATATCTTATTTATGAAAAAATATCAATCAGCTTTATTACAATAATTACCTACACTATCACAAAATTCTTTATATATTCCTAATATATAAGTATCTTTTCTTTCTTTTAAAGATATTTTAAAATATTTTAATGCTTCTTCTTTGTTTTTTGTAGTTTTATAAATAAATGTATAATAAAAAGATCCTATCATTTCATTAATTTCTGTATTTCCTAAGTTCAATGATTCTTTAAGATAAAAAAATCCTTTCTTATTTTCATCTTTTTGGAAAAAAATTAGTGCCATCATTTTGGCAGATTCTGAATCACCTTTCTTATATAGCTCCTCATATAATTCCATTGCTTTATCGAGTTTCTCCTCATGATAATAAATTTCTGCCAAATCATATTTAGCATATAACTTACCTTGATTAGATAATTCTTCTAATCTAATTACTCTTTTCTCAATAAATCTTTCATCTTTCTTCATTATCCCATCTTCAGACATTTGAGCAACGATATTCATGTATTTAACCTTACCTTCATTTGATTCTTTTTTATATTTAGTTAATACATTATTTATTTTATCAAATTTCATTGATTTTTTTGCTTCTATTGTTGAATAGCTATATATAAAATATATTCCTATAATTGATATTATTGTCAATATCACTAATTTTATTCTCTTCATTTTTTAACCACAGTTTCTTAAACTGTCCTCTACTATTGATATCCTTCAGAAATAACAATTATCTACGAGCTCCTTCATTTTTGTTTATATTATCATAAAAGAATCTGTTTTCTTGAAATAGACGATTATTGTTTCTTAATAATGAAACCTATAAAACTGCTTATTTTATTACATTTCTTCCTATAACTATATAGCACTTTATAATAAGTGACTATTTATTAAAGGAACACAATGTTAAATATAGTTATCACAGGAAGCATCGTAAATGAAGATAAAGTTTCAGAAAAAGCAAATATTCAAAATAAACTATCTGAAGATACAGATTTTTTGATTAAAGGCAATACAAAAGGACTTAAATTTAAAAAAGGTCAATCTAAAGTTTCTATTGCGGAAAGAATGAATATAAAAGTCATATCTGAAGATGAATTTTTCAAAATGGTTAGTGAAAAAAATGAAATTTTATCATAAAGCAAGTCCTCTGAATAGAGAAAGTATTCTTCTTAATGGGCTAATCCCTCAAATAGGAGATTCATATCTATTATAATCTTTGAGTCACACATTTGTGTGACTCCCTCAGGCAAACCAGCAGACTATTATGATATTAGTCTCTCTTCTTCTTTAAGTGTTTGCTGAACTAAATAACTTTTATCATTTCTAAACTTCTCTAACGAAATTCTTCCTGTTAATAATAGTTGAGCTCTCACTCCTTCATTTGAAGATCTAAGGAATACATCATCATATTTATCAGTATCTTTCATTAATGCTTTCATTGCAGGTAGATATTCTATTTCTAAAAAATCTTCATTTGAAAAATTCCCTTTATTAAAAATAAAAGATAGAACTGGAAAGTTATCTCCTTCTTTTATAAAATATGAGTCATATTTATCTGTTGCTTCTGTAATCAGTAATTGAATATTTTTATATTCATTTTTTATTTGATATAAATCTTCAGCATACTCAAGAATATTATCTTTATTTACTATTTTATCGAATATAAGGTTATTGTTTATATATTTAAACCCTTTCATAATTTCAATATTATATTCATCTGTCTTCATAACAATAGAATATATATAACTTACAAATGAATCTTGATCTAATTTTTTTCTTTTTTTAGATATAGCTTCTATAATTTGTTTATCATATTTTCTAGTTCTTTCAAAAATATTAAATCCAGGTAAATAATTATCAATAATTATTTTATCACATTTATCTGTTTTATCTGATAAAGTTAAAGCCATCGCTCCTTTTGTATATTTGTTTTTATTATCTATATCAAGTTGGATTAGTTCATTATCATATTTATCTGTTTTAGAAGAGATATATTTTAGTGCTTTTATATGGGAGTTATATTTCATGTTTATATTCTCAATAACATATTGAAATAACTTTTCACTTCTCAAATATTCAAAATGTCCTGCTTTAATTATCTGATCTTCATATTTAGTATTATAGTTAATTAATAATTCAACAGTTTTATACCATGGAGATTTTTTAGGTACAGGATTCTCTTTAAGTTCTCTTTCCACAACAATATCACAGACTTCATCAGTAATAAAATTTTCTAATAGGAATATTCTTAAATAGGTTTCTTTATCTTCTTTGGATAATTCAATTGCATCTCTTAGAAATGTATCATCATCAAAACATCTTGCAGCATAACAGTAATTCATTTTTTTATTAGCACGGATAAATTCATCAAAAGTATTCGTATCTTTACAAATATCAAATGCGTTTATAGATAACAATACTTTTTCAATTTGTTTTTTTGTACATTTATTATTCTTAACTTCTTTTAATAAATTCAACATTGTTTTTTTATCTTCTTCTTGATATAAAGCAATATATGTTCTCTCAATATAGTTTTCAACATCATTAAAAGAGCCTTTAACTATTTGATTCCCATAGTTAAATAAATAATATTCCTCTTCTACTCTAACTATTGTTATTTTATTAATTTTTTTAAAATTATACATTTTTTTCCTTTAATTTAGTTTTGCTAGTAATAGACATAAAGTATAAATAAATCTCTTTTTACTTGTCTATATTATAGCTAATAACCCCTTCTATTTAGCTGAATTATTTAACAAAAACAAAAGAAATCTTTATATATTGTTGGTTTTTTTATTTTCATTACTATAACAGTATTTAGAATTTAAATAGGCGAGTTACATGAGTTACAAATATATTTCAGTTTAATCTGAGCCAGTCATGGTCAATAAGAATTTCAAAGGAGAAATTATGAGCAAGTATATCTTAGAAAATAGTGAGATTAAATTAGTTGGAAGTGAGGCTCACCATGCCAACCTTCTGACCAAGAGGCTGGAAGACAACAGAGTGTGGAGTCACTCTGGCTGGAAGCTCTCTAAAAAGGATATAGCTAAAAGAGCTATACTCCTTGAAGAGAGAAAGGCAGAGGCTGAGAAAGCAGTAGCCTCTCTTTTGGCAGAGGGAGTGTCAAAAGTCAAACTCTCTAAAGAGATGGAATCTAGATTCCCTGATATCTCCGAGTTTAGAAGAGGCAAGGCTATTAAGGCTGCACTGACACCTAAAAAGGTCACTAAGCCTAAGAGTCAAAAGGAGCCAAGAAGGAATGGATTCTTAAAAAACCCTCATTTAGAGGGGCTAGGTTGGGGATACATCAACCCCAGTCTAGTAATGGAGGAGCTCTCTAAATTTGATGCCGATACATTGGCAGATGAGCTGGAGGACTTAGAATACATTTAAAAAAAACAAAAAAACTTATGTTTTTCCCTCTCCTTCAAGGGTTTTTTTATAAATCATTCTTATAACATAAACATACCAAAATTAAAAAAAGGAATTTATGATGAATAAATTTAAAAAAATAACTTTTATTTTAAATCTAAAAGGTAAAGTTAGACGGAAATGTGTTACTGAATATAGTAATAGTGATAAAATTAAAATTAAAAACAATATCGAACCTTCTGAAGGTGAATTAGCTCGAATTGATATTAAAATAGATAATGATAAAACTATTCTTAGTGAGTTGTTCGTTCCTGAAGAATATAGACGTAAAGGATATGCTTCCAAGATAAGAAGTAAAGCTATAAAGTATCTTTTGAAAAAAGGGATAACTGAAATTGAAACTCTTTGCTGTCCTTTTGAAGAAAATATTTCTTTATCTGAACTATCTAAATTTTATAAAAAAAATTTTTTAGATAATGGGGCATATGAAGTTAAACTTAATTTAGGAAATGAGATTAATCATATTCAAGCTTATTTTTATAAATAAATAAATAAAAAATGAAAAGGACATCTTGATGTATAATCAAAAAAAGATTCGAGAAGAAGCTAAAAAAATAATGGAAAGATTGAAAATTATAATTCCATTAGATATAATTCTAAGTTATAAAAAGACTTATATTTATATGAACAATAATACAAAAGTATTTCGCATACAATCTAACAAGGTTGTTTCTGGGAATCAGGTAAAAGTTCAAATTTATAATTTTAAAAAATATAGTCGATATGATATAAAAGATGCTGGATTAAATCAGATATATATTGATTCAATGAAGTTATGTTCTTTAATTGAAGAGCTAAAATTAATTGAAAAAATTGAAAATGAAAATGAGTTTAGAAATAATCTTACTTATCAAAATCAATTGATATCTTTTAAATTATAAGAAAGTAGCGAAAGCTACTCCCTCAGGCAAACTAGCAGATATTTTAAATATTAGTAGTTTAAGATTCATAGAGAAACATCTTTCTTTATATCTTCTTTTAAAGTATTGTTTTTATCTAAATGGTTATGAAATGGACTGCCATCAGAATATTTTATCGTATCTCCATATATGATTTTTTGATAAAGAACTTTACTATCTGCAGGTAATCTATAATTAGGACTATTCATACTGAAGATAGTTAAAGCAGAATATAGCCAATAAATAGATATAAATGCAATTACCTTATATAAATAAACCTTTTTAAATATGAATAGAGATGGTAAAAAAGAGAATAGAGCTATTAATATAAAGAGATATTCAGGAAGAAATCCTAAGGTTAAACCTATAAGTAAATACACTATAAAAATAAATAAAATTTCTAATATGGTAATATAAAAATATTTTTTATTAAACTCTTTTACATCGACAGTTAGATTTAATACTAATAATGGTATATAAAACATAGACAAGCTTGAAATTAACTCCATAATAGTTATTTCTTTATAATTCACTCCGCAAGCAAACATTGATATTGTTGTTAGTGAGAAAACTAAAAATAGTTTCATTGGAAATCCTTTTGTTTTGTCAATTATATCTTATTATTAATATAAAATGAAATATTTATTGATTTTATATCAATATAGTTTCACTATATCTTTTCTAATTCTTCATAAAACCATCCTTTTTCACTATCTTCAAACCAATAAGTATGATAACATGTATCACAAGCATCATCTATTGAAAAATCAAATTCTTTATCAAGAAACTCCTTTACTTTTTCTTTATCCTTCAAATTATTTAACATTATAGATACTTCATTTTCTATAAGATAACACATATCTATTTCATTATTACAGTTTTTACAATTCATTTTCAATCCTTTTTCTTTTATTATATATAAACTTTACTTAACTTATTCTTAAATTTATTTTCTTTTAAGCTTATTTTTATTTATTGTATGTTAATATATAAATATTAAATAAAAAGGATTTAAAATGGAAGGAAATTTAAAAGATAAAATATATCAGTATGGAGATGAAATATATTTAGTTTCTTTAACTATCATATCTATTTTAGGAATAATTCTACTGTATCTATATTTAAAAGAAAATTTTTTTCAAGCAACAGCTGTAATTTTCCTTTTTTATGTTTTTAATTTATATGTTAAAACTCACAGTAACAATATACTTTTCCCTGGTGTTATTTTAAGTTTAATTTTATTCGTTACTCCAAACTGGATGTTTTTTGATACCCTCCCTCGTCCATTTTAAATATATATTAAACTTAAAAAGTTATTAAAAGAGGGTAGCCCCTCTTCTTTCTATCATTTTTCTAAATTCTCTAAAACTGATTTATGATAATTGATTCTCCACTCTTTCAATAACTTTTTATAGTTATCAAAATTAAATGGAATTAAGCTCGTTAAATTAACCGAAAAAATCTTATCACTTTTTAAATCATAAATATCACAAAAATTTAAATATTTTTGATTTACTTTTAAGAATACGACATTAGTTGGTTCCGAACCATTGTTAAAATGAATATATATTTCATTTTCTTTATAATCATTTAAATCTAAATTAATTGATTCAAAGAATTTTCTCTTAATCATTTCTTGATAAGGTTTTAAAAGAATTTCTTTTAATTTGTCAGTTCTATCAAAAGCAGATGAATCTTCATCTCTAAATAAATCTTTCACAGATAATAGATAAGAGTAATTTTCTGGTGTATGATAAAGAACTCCATTAAAAAGCTCTTGAATCTGAACTCTAGTAAGAGTTGATTTTTTATCTTCTAAATATTCTTTAAGTAAATTCCCTTCATAAGTTTCTTCCATCATTTCGATAAAGAATACTTCTAATATTTCTTTATTGTTCATTATATTCCTTCTTTTATAGTCAATAGACTTTATTTTACTTATAAATAAGCATTATATTGTTATAGGACTATATTCTATGAATCTTATTCTATGATTAGAGTTAATTACTCAATCGTTCAATATAATCTAATAATAAAAAATGGAGAATCAAATGATATTAAAACCTTTCGTTGAACAGAGAACAAATAATTATAAACAAAAAGTAGGTCAAGAAAATGAAAAACAAGCAGCATACTTTTTAGATTTTGAACTTAAAAATTCAAAAAACTATATGATTATGCATAATGTAAAATTAAAATATAAAGACAGAACCGTTCAAATAGATCATTTAATAATATCAAGAATAGGAATATATGTAATTGAATCCAAATTCTTCTCAGGAGAAATTGAAATCCAAAAAAATAAAGATTGGATAATTCATTATAAAAAAGAAGATATCGCTATCTCATCTCCTATTGAACAAAATAGACGACATATTCTTGTTTTAGAAGACATCTTAAAAAATGAAGAAATCTTTACTAAAATTATAGGTTTAAAAAAATCTCCAGAAATACATAACCTTATTTTAATATCAAATAAAACAATAATTAAAGGGAAAACTCCTAAAAATGTTATAAAACAAGATAAATTTATGGATTATGTTGAAAGTCAGGGCACTTTTGCTAGCATTTTTTTAAATCCACTTAAAACTGTAAATGACATGCTAAGCATTATCTCTCAAGAAACACTATTAGATGTTTCAAATAAAATTTTATCTTTTGATATATATAAAGAAGAGACTGAGACTAAGAGTAAACCCAAAACAATATCTAAAAAGACTTCTAAAAATGACTTAGAAAGTAGATTAAAGGAGCTTAGACTAACTTTATCAAAACAAGAAGATATAAAGCCATATATGGTATTCTCAAATAAGGAATTACTATCTATAATAGAGTTAAAACCTAAAAATAAAGATGAGTTTTTAAAAATATCTGGTGTAGGGAAAATTAAATTAGAAAAATATGGTGAATTGTTTCTAAAAGAGATAAATCAATAAAACATACTAAATATGTATATTTTAAAATAATTAAGCCTATAACATAATATTGCATTAAAGCAAAATTTCAGTCTACGGACTATAAAAGGATTTTTATGTTTACAAATAAAATAGAAAATATCTATATCGCTTATGACGAAAGAGATAAATATGTTTATGAAATTGGATTTAAATTATATGGTTCCTCATCAAGAAGAGGTTCTCTTCGTGTAATATACAATTTAGATGGGAGTTATATCCAAAATAATCATGATCTTAAATTCTATCCTCTTACAAAAAACAATATTGAAATTGTTAAAAAAATTGAGCTACTTTTTCAATTAAAAGATGATTTAAAAAAGATTAAATTACCAATTGATTTTGCTAAATATTCTAACGATATTAAAATTAATTCAATTAGTTCAGCTATTGAAAAAAGAGCAGAAGACTCATCAACCAAATTACTTATTAGTATTGATAATGAACTTATTACTGTTGGTGATCAAGATATAAGCAATCGTAAAAAAAATTGGTTTTTTATAAATGGTGTTTCTACTAATTTAAAAGACCATTCTTTTTATATCGGTTTTTCAAAAGAAGAAATTCAAAAATCTGAACAGCTTGAAAAAGAGTATGATAAAGAACTTGATTTCTTAAAAGATGTTCAATCTAAAGCTAATGAAGCTTATAAAAATTCATTAACAGAAAGAATGTGGTCTTTATATTTAGACTTAGATATGAACCCAAATAATCCACTTGATTCAGTTAATATTTCTGAAGTTCTTGGAGAAGATAAATTTCTATCAGAAAAAATTGATGATATTGAATTATCTTTAAAAATGCTTGAATATTTAAAGAAAGAAAAAGTTTGGCTTGGTGGTAGATTTGTTGACATCTCTTTAGCAAAAAATGCTCTTGATATTGACACTAATCTTTATGGTGCTTATTCAGATAGAAAAGATGCCATTTATGAAGAGGATTTTATAGATTTGATCTTTCATAATAAAAAAGCATATGAACAACTTAAATTATTTTTAAATAATAAATAATAATATAGCAGCTCTTTGTTTAGAGTTGTTATCCCTCAGGCAATCAAGCAGACGAATATAAATATTATTGAAATAAAAAGAAATCTATTTCTTGATTTGAAAAATGATTGTTTATTGACCTATAAAAGCCCTTTATTTAAAGAATTAGAATTATTCTATGGGATATCCTTAACTGAGTGTTATCAGATGCAACAAGAAGTGTTTATGGAGAAGTAAAGTGTATATTAATAATTTAAATAAAACAAACCAAGGTGGAGATGGAGCAAGGAGCTGTGCTTCTTGGTTTGTTTTATTTAAATACACTCTTCGATGATGTTCCCATCAACGAGTTTTATCTTGAAGTCTCCTCGACCACTTCTTGTATTTATTGTATCATCTAGTATATATTTTCCTTTTATCTGAATATATTGGTTCAGACGTTCTCCTAGGTCATATTTACCTATAGACCTTCCTCCATATATTACTACACTTTTTACTTCTCCATGGTGGAGCGTTGCTACACCATTAAGAATACCTGAGAACTCTACTATTGAGACTATACTGTCAATAGTAGTTATTTTTCTATTTATAAGGAGATCCCATGCCTCCTCTCTATTCATAGACTTATCTCCCATAGCAGTGTTTATAAAGATTATGTCAACCTCTTTTTCGTCTTCTATCAAGGTTGCTCCTATTTTCCCTTTGAAGAGATTTCTCTCTTCTTGGTATGGAGCTGATATTACTATTTCTGCCATCGGAGGCTTACCCTCCAATACTTTTATAATCTCCTCATGGGAGAAATCTTTTAACTCCTCTTTTTTATCATATACCGTGGTGCAGTCTCCTATTTTTATACCGCCATACCCTCTTTTTGTTTGCTCTCTTTTTCCTATTGCTTTAAATACTTCCATTGTATATCCTTTCAAAGATTAGACCATACCTGGCTCGAATTAAATCGAAATATATTGACAGTAACTCATGTTGACGCCTGTGATTAGAAACTTAATAAAAAGTCAATAATCGTAAAATTTATGAACTGTTATAGAAACAAAAACTACAAAAAAGCACATTTAACAAAACTTGTAAAAATTTGCTTAAAATTAGTAATTTAAATATTGTATTTTTGGATGAACCAAATTGGGTGAGATGAATAGTATATGTTAAGACACATCCCAAACCTGGAATCGGAAGCTTTCGCTGGATGTGTATGAACATACTCTAAAGAGTATGTTTTATTCGAATGTTCTTTAAGAATCTTGATGTAATAACAACCCATAGCAGGTCTTGACATTAAAGTCAGTTATCGTATCGTGATTCTAAAAAGAGGTTCATTCTAAAAATTAATATATTATAGGTTTTTAAGCTATGCTATAATCTTATTAATTTATACTGGAAAAGTTATCAACTTTTTCGACCAGATTCACATTATTGACAGTGACTATACTGTAAAATGTGGAAAAATCATTCTGCATCCATTAGTCGGATGGGTTAATTTATACTTCTTGTGAAGTTAACCTATATGTTTTGACTGCTAACAATTATCTACTAGATATCGATTTTTAAACTTATCCAGAGATAAGGTGATGTGTTGTAAATTCTTGCTTCTTTGAATTCTATCATAAAGATAAAACAGTTACTCCCAAAAACCGAGATAACTACTAAAAATTACATCGAACCTGATTATGGTCTGTAAAAAATTTAGCTCATACATGATGTTCATGTATCTCCTTTAAAAAAAGTGTATTTCTGTTATAGTAGTAAAATTATCAAAAAAGCAGTTTTTTATAAATTTGTAAAAATTTGACTAAAATTGGTAAATTGATAATCTTTTCATATCTTTCAGATAAGATATAATAGACAACTTATAAAATACTTCTTTTGATTTTTTGAAAAACTAAGCCTGAAAGGAGAAGGAAACCTTTCAAGAGAAAAGTGCTTAGGAATATCTTTGAAGTGGATCTGATAAATCATAACCTTCTTTCAAAAACATTAGCTTTATATACTCCGCTTTTCTGTGTAAATCCGCTAATTTCCTTTTTTCAATTAGCTTTTTCCCTAGGGATCCAATTAGGATGATGAAACCCATTATAGGAATCATCATGATATTATCACAAATCACTCCACATCCTTCTGTTACTGGCGGATATATCGCCAGACCTATTATTAGTATAGCTTTTGCTAATACTGATAACATTATTGTTTTTTTGAACATTTCTGTTCCTTTCTTGCCTTATAAATAAGACATATGGCTTAATTCAGCTTCATTTGGTTAAGTGAGATAATAAAATTATTATCTCAAAACTCTCCTTTATAAATATATCAATAGTGTTATAGGACTTAATCTTTCAAAATCCCCTTATTGGATTAAGCTTAATATAAAGATAGTTTAGTTATAATAATAGTATCAAAATACAAATGAATTTAAATGATTAAAAAATTTACTCCCGTTAATATATTATTAGTATTATTCTTATGGTCTTAGGCTCAATAATTTTAGTTTACTTTTTTGAATTTACAATTCTTTCTTCAATAATTTTCGGAATATTTTATGGAATTGGCTTTTATTATTATGCAAAACAATATTATCTTCCATCAATTTTAAAGGATTAGAAATGTGTTATCTCACCTAAAAATATATTTGAATTAAATGAATAAGTAAAATATCTAATTAATTTTAAAACTTTCTAATTTAAAGTTTTGGGAACAGAGCACAAGGCTCTGTTTTCTTATGTAATTTAGTAAACAAAACCTATACAGGTTTTGAAAGAATATTACTTCTTTTTTTTATATTTTTTTTGTTGAGATAGCCTTTCTTTCTCAGAAAATATTTTTTTTATTTCCTTCTTTTGTTCACTCCTAACCTGATCCATGTATCTTTTTACATGCTCTGGGATAGGTTTGTCTATATAATACCTTACAAAAAAGATTATCTCTTCTTTCTCTCCCTCATATTCTTTTGAGATTATCTTTCTCCAATGACTTACATCTTTGAAATTAAAACCTCTTAAGTTTTTTGTAAGGTCAAAGTATTTTGATGGTATAGATCTAACTATATTCTTATCTACACCATCTCCCTTATAATGATTTAATTCCCATTCTACGGAAAAATAAAATCTATCCCCCTTAAAGTAGGGCTCTGTATCATAAGAGAACTCTACTTTTTCTTTAATGACTTTTCTTATTAGGAATTTTCCTATTAAGTTTTCGTTCATTTTTTCTCCTTTCTTTCATTTATTTTTATAAAAATAGTAAGCCTCTTGTAGCATCTGAGTAAATACCACTTTTATTCACAAAAGAGATTACTCTCTTTTGATTCCCTATATTCGTTCTTTTTGCTATTTTTTCAAGTATAGAGAACAATTCAGTGCGATTTGGTGTTGACCCAATGGCTACTGTTGGGTATTTACTCTTCATCGCTTTGATAAAGCTCAAAAGATCTTTTTGAAGAGATGTTCTGAACTTACCTTTGTACTCAATTGAGTCAATCAATAGAGTTGTTTTATCAACTTCTCTTAACCAACCTTGAGCAAAAATGTCCCCATTTTTGTCTCTGAAGGCAACGAAGCCAGATTTTTCGTTCTGAACACCATCAAACATGCATTCAGAACCTAATTTTCCAAAGCCTTGACAACAGTCAGACAATGTATCTAAATACATCATCTCTGGTGTCTCAAGAATTTCTACATTCTCTTTTTTATAAGAGATTTTGAAATTCTTGTGTTTGTTCCATAGATTTTCCTCATATGCCTTTACAGGAATATTTAGAACAGCTCTTTTTACTTCTTCCAAAGTAATAGTTTTTTTAGAACTACTCACTTTGATTTTTGGCAAAAACGAGTCTTTAAATAAAAAAAGGCTCGTTTTTGCATCTTTAATAAGATTATTTTGCATGATCTTATTTTTAGCTATTTGGGGTAAATAGCTCCATAACTCTTTTTGGTTATAGATTGATGCTCCAAGAACCTCTATAAACTTCAGCCCCTCTCTTTTAATTATCTGAGGACTTCTTTGACCCCATATAATTAATATCGCAGCGAATGCTGTTTGCTCTTGGTGTGACCAAGAAGCAATCACCATATCTTTTTTCAAGATATGTGCCATTACTTTCGCCGCAGGGCGAAAGTAAGCCGAAGGTATTCCTCCATTCGGCTTAACTAGTCTTTTGTAGAGTATCCCACTCATTGTGGTCTCCCTACTCATTTTGTTTTCTTTTGTCATAATATCTCCTTTATAATAATAAGATATGAACCGAAATTCGTTAGCCATAAATGGCAATCATTTTTACACCTTTTCTTTAAGAAAGGACTCATTAAGTCTTTTCCTAAATAAATTTACTTACTGTTATAAGAATAAAATTTTAAAAAACATACTTTTTTTAAAATTCATTCTTATAACAAGTCACTTATTATCATAAAAGGAGAAAAAAATGAGTATGACAACAATGAAATAAGGGTATAATAGTAGAGTAGTCGTAAGACAAATCTGCAAAGCAAGTAAAGAATATAAGGTTGCTATGACATTACAACCATAATGTAAACCCAAATAAACAAGGGGTATGTCACATGGTCTTACAAACCTCCTATCCGTTAAAAGATAGTCGAAGTTAAAACAAATCTTTCGCTATGAGAGCTTGTTTTTTTTATTTATTGTAATAGATAGATAGATATATTAGAGATGTACTAATAAACAAAGGAAGATATTAGTCGGCACATTTTTAAATGTAGCTTGCTGAAAAAATTATACGTAAATTCTTAAAAAGGAAATCCCCTATGGAAAAGTAAGAGTTAATAAACTTACTTTTTAAAAGAATTTGTGAAGCATATAATTTTTGACTAATATTTGATATTAAAGGCAAATACCAGTCTAACTAAAAGCAAGAGAAAGTCTCTTGCTCCTGAAATACATTTAGTTGAACGCATCCTTATGGGTGAGTTTGTTAAATTATGGAACTGAAAGTTAGCTGGTTTAGAAAACACAATTAAAAGATTAAGGGGAAAAGAGAGTGTTCTTTTTCGATTTGAAAACCATGAAATTAGAAATAAGTGGTTAGTAGAATAATGAGTAATTAATACTCTTTTTTCCCAAAAGTAATATATATTTATCCGAATAACCGTAAATATTCGAGTGAAAGGATTTAGCGTGATATATATTATTTGGTTCCCCTGTTAGGGGAATTTATACAAAACTCAATACTCTCCTATGAATTACCTTCTGGCACTCTCTTAATCTTTTCTAAAAATTCATCTATAAAAAGATATTGAACTATAAATTTAGTATGCAAAGAGAGGTTTCTCTTAAATATTTAAAACTTTCTAATTTAAAGTTTTGG
>Ga0256824_10000553_pt1 | contig 14477 bp, 14 predicted proteins | sample CV67metaG_FD_191570 | JGI IMG/M metagenome (GOLD analysis project Ga0256824, IMG submission 191570) | Hydrothermal vent microbial communities from East Pacific Rise, Pacific Ocean - CV67 | ecosystem: Environmental > Aquatic > Marine > Hydrothermal vents | place: Pacific Ocean: East Pacific Rise...
CTCTCAAAGCAAACAAAAATACTCTTACCTTCTTACAGATGAAGGTGTAAAAGAGAAGATAAGCCTTACTCAAAAGTTTATTATAAGAAAAAAAGCTGAGTATGAAGAGCTTCAAAGAGATTTGGAAGTTTATAATTCTCAGGGATGAGTTTTATTGAATATCAATAAAATTTAAAGCAAAAGTAAAAATTTAAAGGAAAAAAATAATGAGTAAAATAGTATACATCGGGATGAGTGCTGACCTAGTACACCCAGGACATATGAATATAATAAAAGAAGCTGCAAAGCTTGGTGATGTAACAGTAGGTCTTTTAACAGACAAAGCAATAGCAAGTTATAAAAGACTTCCTTATATGACATATGAGCAAAGAAAAGAAGTTGTTGAAAATATTAAAGGTGTAGTAAAAGTCATTCCTCAAGATACTTTAGATTATAGACCTAACTTAAAGCAATTGAAGCCAGATGTTGTGGTACATGGTACTGACTGGAAAGAGGGTATTCAATCTCAAACTAGACAACAAGTAATAGATACTTTAGCAGAGTGGGGTGGGGAGTTAGTTGAACCTACTTATACTGATGGTATCTCTTCCACACAGCTCAATAATTCACTTAGAGAAATTGGTGTAACTCCAGATGTAAGAAGAAGTAGATTAAGAAGACTGATTGATTCTAAAGATGTTGTAAGAATTATGGAATCGCATAACGCTCTTAGTGGACTTATTGTTGAAACTATCAAAGGTGATAATGGTATAGAATATGATGGAATGTGGTCAAGTTCATTAACAGACTCTACTTCAAAAGGTAAACCTGATATTGAAGCAGTCGATGTAAGTACTCGTATTACGACAATAAATGAAATTTTTGAAGTAACAACTAAACCTATGATCTATGATGCAGATACAGGTGGGATAGCAGAACACTTCGCATTTACTGTTCGAACTTTAGAGAGAACAGGTATAAGTGCAGTTATTATAGAAGATAAAACAGGGTTAAAAAAGAATTCTCTCTTTGGTAATGATGTAAAGCAGACACAAGATACAATTGAGAACTTTTGCAATAAAATTAAAATGGGGAAAGCTGCACAAGTAACTGACGATTTTATGATTATTTCAAGAATAGAGAGTTTAATACTTGAAGCAGGTATGGATGATGCAGTTAAACGTGCTAAAGCATACATAGAAGCTGGAACAGATGGAATTATGATTCACTCTCGTATGAAAGAACCAGATGAAATTTTAGAATTCTGTAAAATACTCAGAGAGTTCAATGAAAACATTCCTATTATAGTTGTCCCTACATCTTATAATCAAATCACAGCAAAAGAGTTAAGTGAAGCTGGTATAAATGTAGTAATCTATGCAAATCATATGTTAAGAGCTGCATACCCAGGTATGATGAATGTAGCAAAGTCAATTTTAGATAATGATAGAAGTATGGAAGCAGAAAAAGATTTACTATCTATTAAAAAGATTCTTGATTTAATTCCAGGTACTAAATAATGGCATTAAACACAATTGAATTTGTAGAAAGCCTTATTAAAGAAGGTTATACACATCTTTGTGTAGTACCTTGTAGTTTTGCAAAAAATGTAATAAATGAAGCTATTAACAACCCTAGTATTGAGTATGTTCCAAGTGCAAGTGAAGCAGTTGCTGTATCCGTAGCAGCTGGACTTAAAATGGGTGGTAAAAAACCTATAGTAATAGTTCAAAGTTCTGGACTTACAAATATGGGAAGTAATATCACAAGCCTATTGAAGCCTTACGGAGTAACATTTCCTATATTAACATCTTGGAGAACATATAAAGATGGAGATAGCGAGATACAGCATCAGCATTTAGCAACAGAACTACCTGAACTTATAAAAGCTTATGGTTATGAACATACGGTTATAAGCCAAGATAGTTTGGAAGATTCAATAGCTCAAATCAACAAGTGTGATACAAGTTTTATTATAGGTGTAATTAAAAAAGATACATTTTCAAAAGTAGACTTAAATGATGAACATAAACTAGACTTGTCTTCATGTGTACCTAGAAGTAAACTTTTAATTAATTTAAATGAAAAATTTAAAGATACAAACACGCTCTTTATCGGAACAACAGGAAATACAGCTAGAGAAATGTATAGTTTTATGCCAGATACAAATAACTTCTATATGGCTGGTAATATGGGAGGTGCATTAAGCCTTGGTCTTGGTGCTTCTATGGCAGGTAAAAAAACTATAGTATGTGGTGGAGATGCTGAGTTTGTTATGCATATGGGTGGACTTACAACTACGGGTAGATACCAAGACTTAGACTTAACATATATACTCTTTGATAACGAGCAAAACAAGTCTACTGGTGGACAAAACACTTACCAAAGTCATATAGATTATATCAGTATTGCTAAAGCTTCGGGATTAGATGTAGAAGAAAAGACTATAACAACTTTAGATGAATTTTCAAGTATCATGGATACTCAAAAAACTGCTAAAGGTCTAAAATTTATTTTAGTGAAGTGTGGACTTGATGACGAAACACCAAGACCTCCATTGAATGTAGTAAAAGTAAGTGAGTTTAACTAAAGATGAATAAGAACTTTTCATACTATATGCCAAGCAAAATAGTATATGGTATTAATGAATTAGATAATTTAGATAAGTACATTGATGGACGAAAAACTTTACTAATAACATCTGCTGGATTTATAAAAAGAGGATTAGTAGAAAGAATAAAATCTTTAACTCCTCACATAGTCGATGTAGTATCTGAAGTAAAATCACACCCAGAATTTAAAGACTTAAAAGCCACATATAACAAAATCAAAGAAATAGACTTTGAACTTATTTTAGCAATTGGTGGTGGAAGTGTTTTAGATGCCTCAAAGTTTTTTTCTGTACAAAATGACAATAAAGAAGCTCAGTTTGTAGAAGATATGATAAAAGGTAAACTACCTAAAGAAAATTATAATCTTATTCCTATTATATCTGTTCCTACAACAGCAGGAACAGGAAGTGAAATAACACCATGGGCGACTATCTGGGATATGGATGAAAAGAAGAAGTATTCTTTACATCTTCCAGATCTATTTAGTGAAATAGCATTGTATGACCCAACCTTAACATTATCAGTTCCAAAAGATATTACTATTCAAACAGGGTTAGATACTCTTTCTCATGCCCTAGAGTCTATCTGGAATAAGAATGCAAGTGAGATTACAGTAGCCTATGCAGTTAAGTCTGCAAAACTAATAGTAAATAACTTAGTAGAATTATCAGATGATTTAGATAATTTAGAATATAGAGATAATATTATGAAAGCTTGTATGTATGCAGGACTTGCATTCTCAAATACCCAAACAGCTATTGCTCATGCAATGAGCTATTACATAACAGCTCATAAAGGTATTGATCATGGAATAGCTTGTAGTTTTACACTACCAATGCTTATAGACAATGTGATAGATAAATATAAATTTATAAATATAGCATTAGAAGAAATTTTTGGGGAGTTAAATTCAAATAGCTTAAGATTTATTTTAAGTCAACTAAATATATCAACAGATTTTACGGATTATGGAATAAATGATAAAGAATGGGAAAGTTTAAAACAGTCTTTGCAAAATAATCAAAGAGCTGGAAATAGTTTAGTGAGTATTTAAAATAAATATGCAAAAAATTAAACAAATATATCAAAATAATAAAAATATTTTTCATAATCTTTCATATATGACTATTTTGAAAGTTTTTATCTTAGTACTTCCATTGATTAGTTATCCTTATCTTATTAGAATAGTAGGTGGTGAAAATTTTGGTACAGCAATATATAGTTTATCTATTATAGCTTTTTTTAGAATCATTGTGCAATTTGGCTTTAACATGTCAGCAGTTAAAAATGTTGCAGAAAATACTGAAAATAAAAAGAAACTATCTATAATAGTATCTTCAGTATTAATTTTACAATTTATTTTTTATGTTATAGGGTTTATAATATTATATTTGATGATTCAATTTATTCCACAAATTCAAGAACATACAGAATTGTTATATTATGCATACTTATTACCCTTATGTGATATGTTGTCCTTAGTATGGTTTTTTCAGGGTATTGAAAAAATGAAATATATTACGATTATAAATGTTATTGGAGGGTTAATAGGATTAGCATTTATATTTATATTTATTCAGGAAAGAGAGGATTATATATATATACCTTTACTACAAGCAATTTCACTTTTAAGTGGTTCTATTTACTCCTTATGGTTAGTTTTTCAAGAAGAAAAAATTAGTTTTATAATACCAAAGAAGTCTGACTTATTATTTTATTTAAAAGAATCAACACCTTTTTTTATTTCTCGTTCAAGTGCAGTTTTTAATACAGAGACAAATACTTTATTGCTCGCAAGTTTTGTTAGTATGTCTGCTGTCGCATATTATGACTTAGCTAAAAAAATTATTATAGTATTTCAAATGCCAAATAGTATTATAAACCAAGTCATATACCCAAATATTGCAAAAACAAAAAATAAAATACTAGCAAAGAAAATTTTTTATATTCGAATATCTATAGCCTTTATTTTAATGATTGTAGTATATCTGTTTGGAGAATACTTCGTGAGTTTTTTAGGTGGGGCTAATATGTTAGAGACAGTTGAAATATTAAATATATTTAGTATAATGCTATTTTTAACAGCTATTTCATATTATACTGGTTCAACACTACTTGTATCATTTGGATATGCTTCAAAATTTAACATTAGTGTTATCTATGGAACTTTATTATATATATTTGTAGCTGTAATACTTTATATAACAAATAATATTACAATGAATAATATTATTTATATGATGCTATTTGTAGAGAGTTTTATAATGATATACAGATATTATTACACTAAGAGGTATAAAATATTATGATAGAACTTATTAAAAATAGTGTAAGAGAAAATAAGATTATGTATGATGTTTTGAGTAAAATTAAAATATTATTTTTATTATTAAAGATTTATTTTTTAAAAGTATTTAATTTTGTGAGGAAAACTAGTTGCACAAAGGACAGTATTAGGTGCGAATATGACATTAAAAATAAAAACTATAAATATACATTATTAGGAAAAGATACACCTATCTGTTGTTTAACACATCTTTATGAAATTACAAGAGATACTATTAGCATATTAAATAAAGAGAATATTGATTATTTTATAATGTATGGCACGCTATTGGGACAAGTCAGACATAATCAATCTTTTATTCCGTGGGATACTGATGTAGATATTGTTGTTATGCAAAAAGATAAAAGTAAGGTTATTGATATACTAAATAAGAAACTTGCAAATACTTATGAACTAGTCGAAAGTAAAAAAATCTTGAAAGTTAATTTTAGTAAATTAAATCATTTACATGCAGATATTTATTTTTGGGAAGAAAAAGATAATATTTTAATTGATAGTTTAAACGATTATTGGATAAAAAGTAGAGTAAAGAAGAATGATATATTTCCTTTGACCTTAGATAAACTATATGATTTAGATGTAAAGGTACCAAGGAATAAAGAACAAATTCTAAAAGACACATATGGAGAGGACTGCTTAGACCGAGCATATAAAAAGTATGCCTTTACAAATGAAAATACTTTTGAGTTTAACAAAAGTAAAATCTGTACAATTAAGTAGATTGAGTTATGAAAAAAACCTTAGTTTTAAAAAAAAATCATCTTAAAAATATAATATACTTTGCGGTTATGCCTTTGTTCTCTTTACCATTTATAATTAATGACATCCTAAAAAATAAAAAATATGCTTATATTTTATTAGCTTTATTTTTTGCACTATTAGCATATATTATGGTTCCATATGAAACAATGGATATTGTTAGACATTATGAAAGATTTGATAAGTTGAAAAATATTTCAATTTTAGATTATGAGGTTAAAGATTTATACTTTTTTCTAGAATATAATATTATTATTATTCAAAACCTAGGGTTACCTAAAGAATTTTTATCCTTTGTCTATATATTTACTATTTATTATTTGACATTGAATATTATATATGTAATTAGAAAAGATAATCTTAATTATCAAGTTAATAAATCTTTTTTGTTGCATATATTTTTTTTATTTTTTTTAGTAAGTCAAATAAGATTAATTGGTTATAGTAGTGGATTAAGAACAGGACTTGCTAATGCTATAATGTTGTATGGTGTTTTTAATTTATATTACTTGTCTAATAATCTTAAGGGATGGCTATTAGTTTGCTTCGCTCCCGTAATTCATATATCACTAATCTTAATAATACCATTAGTAATTATTACAAGATATTTCAAGTTCGATTTTTTTTATAGGTTGTTATTTTATTTTTCAGTTATTATCTTAGTAACAGGAATAGGCACAAATATTCTATTGTTATTTATTGACTTTCTTTCACCAATAATGAATGCTAGTCAAAATATACTAATACAAGCATATATATACGGTGAATGGGGTATTGGCTATTGGGATAATATTACTAGTAGTGCATATATATATGAACGATTTTTAAAACCATTACCTATATACATCTTAATGTTTTATTTTCTTCTAATAAAAAGAAAAAGTAAATTTAGAAATTTAATATATGTACTATTCTTTATTGTTGCATTTTTTGTAGAGTTTAGAACATTAATTGATCGATATGGTGATATACTAATACAAATATCACTATTGTTGTTATTTATGGAATTACAAGCAAAATCACTTACAAAAATAAAATATTATATTTTATATATGCTTTTTATTTCATTTATTTTTATAGATATAGCTGGACTTAGAGTGTATCGAAGTGTTCTTTTTCCTTCATGGTCACAAGTTCTTTATTTACCAAGTGTAGGTTATTTGGTTTCCCCTGCAAGTAAATCTGAATATATAAAATAAAATTAAAAGGTATGATACTATGATAGATAAATTTAGAATAATGATAATGAATAATAAGACTTTGAAATATCTACTTCGACCACTATATAAAACATTTCAAAAGCCATTTCAAATTAAACAAAATTACATTTTCAGAAGAAATGGGCTAGAAGCTTTAGAAAAATTAGAGTCTGCTTTTTCTAGGCATGATATACTTTTTTGGTTAGAATTTGGAACATTATTAGGTGCAATTCGAGAAAACAATTTTATTAAACATGATTTAGATATTGATATTGGATTATTTTTAGATAATGACACTTTACTAATTGAAGAAATTATGATTGATTCTGGTTTTGTTAAAGTACAACAAATTGAAATTGAAGATGGCACCTATGGAATGGAACAGTCTTATCTTTATAAAGGTGTTACAATTGATTTATTCTATTTTACAAAACGAGAATCAAGTATTTATTGCCATGTATTTACTACTCTTTATGATGAAAGTTGGAGTAATACAAAAAGTAATAACTTAGGTTTAATTCCATATGAACATGATTTTCCTTATAAAGGTTTTAAATATATTGAATTTTTAGGAATGAAAGTTCGAGTTCCATTGAATGAACATGAACACTTAATAGCACAGTATGGTGAAAACTATATGATAAAGAATGCTAAATGGAATCCATATAAAATGGCTACAAATAAAACTATTTTAGAATTTAAGAAAGGATATCTCAAATGAGAATAGATAATCCACTCGTTTCAGTTATTATTCCGCTTTATAATGTTGAAAAATATGTTGAAGAAGCTATCAGAAGTATTATGAATCAAACATATAAAAATATTGAAATAATTGTTGTTGATGATGCATCTGTAGATAATACATATAGGATTGCTAGAAATTTAGCTAAAGAAGATGAAAGGATAAAACTATTTCAAAATAAAGTGAATTCACAAATTGTTACAACATTAAATCTTGCTTATCATAATTCAATTGGTGATTATATTTTAAGAATGGATGGTGATGATATTTCTCCTTTAGATAGAATAGATGTAATGTTAGAATTTTTAATAAAAAATATACAATATGATTTAATTGGTACTAGTATGATAGCTATAGACGAAAGTGGTAATAAAATAGGGGAAACTATACATTATAAAAATGAAGACTTATTAAAAGATACATTAAAATATATTATACCAATGAGCCATATCTGGATGTCAAAAAGAAAAGTTTATGAAGAATTAAATGGATATAGAGAAATCAGTGGAGCAGAAGATGATGATTTTATATTTAGAGCAACATCGCATGGATACAAATATACAAATTTAGAAGATTATTTTGGATATTATGTTAGATTAGGAAGGGTTGGTAACTCAAACTCCTTATTGGGACTTAAAAAATTAAAAATGAGAAATTATACTTACAAATTATTTTTGGAACAAGTAAAAAATAATGGGCAAGATAGTTTTTCACAACATAATCTAAATGAATATATAAAATCAAATAAAATAATAGAAAAGTTACATTCTTATTCAAATAATTTTATATACAAAGCCATTGAAAATAAAGGCAAAAAACAATATATTAGGACAATTATATTCTTATTATTGTCCTGTATATCTCTATATCAAATAAAATATTTATTTGATAGATTTATGTATAAAATAATAGTAAAAGAAAAGAAAAGAAGAGGAACGGCAAAATGATACCATTTAATGTACCAGTAAAAACAGGAAAGGAAGAAAAATATTTTCTTGAGTTGATGCAAAATAGCAAATTTTCAGGAGATGGTCCGTTTACAAAAAAATGTACAAATTGGTTTGATAATTATTTAAGTTCAAATACTTTACTAACTACATCTTGCACTCATGCTTTAGAAATGGCTGCAATACTAATAGATATAAAAGATGGCGATGAAGTAATTATGCCCAGTTATACATTTGTATCAACAGCTAATGCTTTTGTATTAAGAGGTGCAAAAATAATATTTGTAGATATTCGACCAGATACCATGAATATAGATGAAGCAAAAATAGAATCTGCAATAACTTCTAAGACAAAAGCCATAGTACCTGTACATTATGCAGGAGTAGCTTGCGAGATGGATACTATTATGGATATCGCAAAAAAGTATCATATATATGTAATAGAAGATGCTGCACAAGGAATGATGTCATCTTATAAAGGTCAAGAATTGGGAACTATTGGAGATATAGGAACATATAGTTTTCATGAAACTAAAAACTATCATTGTGGAGAAGGTGGGCTTTTAATTATAAACAATGATAAGTTTAAAGAAAGAGCAGAAATCATAAGAGAAAAAGGGACTAACAGAGGTCAATTCTTTAGAGGTCAGATTGATAAATATACTTGGGTAGATGTTGGAAGTAGTTATTTACCAAGTGAGTTAAATGCAATGTTTTTGTATTCTCAGCTAGAAATAACTAATACAATCAATGCAAAAAGACTAGTAATATGGAATAAGTATTATGATGGCTTAAAGAATATCAAAGAAATAGAGTTAGCATATATACCAACAGATGTAGTGCATAATGCACATATGTTTTATATAAAACTTACTAGTTTGTCTGAGCGAACAAAATTAATAGACTTTTTAAAAACTAAAAACATAAGTAGTGTATTCCATTATATACCTTTACATAGTTCGCCTTATGGTGAAAAAACAGGTATATTTGACGCAAATGACATATATACAACAAAAGAAAGTGAGAGATTGTTAAGATTGCCATTATATTATGAGCTATCTTTTGAAAATGTTGAGTATATAATAAAAACATTAAATGGGTATTTTAAATGAAAATAGCTTTTATCCTACCATCATTAGATAATAAAGGTCCAATAGTAGCTGCAAAAAACATAATAACCTCATTAAAGGAGTATGTTGATTTAATAGAAGTCTTTTATTTTAATGATAAGATAGGTATTGATATGGGAGTAACAAGTAGAAAAATCTCTTTTTTCAAGAAATATGATTTAGAAAAATTTGATATAATTAATTCGTATTCGCTAAAACCTGATGTTTATACAGCAGTTTTTTTTAAAAATGATAATAGAGTTATAACAACAATGCATAATTATATGGAATACGATTTTGATTTGCTATATAGTCCACTAAAATCATTTATTATGAAAAATATATGGAAAAACTCCTTAAAGTTTAAAAATAATATTATTGTGTCATCAACTGATATGTTAACTTATTATCTAAGCTTATTAGGTCGGAAAGAAGAAATATTTACTATTATAAAATATGGTGTGGAAAAAAAAGAGTTAAAATCAATAAGTGAATTAGATTTAGGTAAGATTATAAAATTACAAGAAAAGTTTACTATTTTAGGAAGTGTAGGTTTATTGATTAAAAGAAAAGGGTATCAGCAGTTAGTCGAGCTACTTAAAAGTAATAAGAACTATGCAGTCGTTATTATTGGTGATGGTGAAGAAAATAAAAGTTTACTTGAATTAGTAAAAGATAATAATTTAATAGATAGATTCTTAATATTAGGATTTAAAAATAATTCTATTGATTATTATAAATATTTTGATATCTATATGATGACATCATATAGTGAAGGTTGTAGTTTAGCAATGCTTGAAGCCTTAAGTCAAAAACTACCACTTGTATGTTCAAATATCAATAATCACAAAACTTGTTTTACAGAAGATGAAGTTTCTTTTTTTGAATTAGATAATCTTAATAGTTTATCGAATGCTGTTTTAAAAATAAATGATAATATAGATTATTATAAAAAAAGTTCTTTTAGTTTATGGAAAGAAAAATTTTCTTTAGAAGTTGTAAGTAAAATACATTATCAACTATATAATAAAATTAAGGAGAAGAAATGAAAGGTATAATATTAGCAGGTGGAAGTGGAACAAGGCTTTATCCTGTAACAAAATCTATAAGTAAACAATTGCTGCCTATATACGATAAACCAATGATATTTTATCCCTTATCTGTATTAATGTTAGCCGGTATACAAGAGATATTAATCATATCTACTCCACAAGATATAGGAAAATTTAAAGAGTTATTAGGTGATGGATCAAATTATGGTATATCTTTAGAGTTTAAAACACAACCGTCTCCTGATGGACTGGCTCAAGCATTTATACTTGGTGAAGAGTTTATAGGTGATGATAATGTTGCCCTAGTACTTGGAGATAATATTTACTATGGTCAAGGGTTTACCCCTTTACTGAAAAGTGCTGCAGCGCAGAAATCAGGTGCAACTGTATTTGGATACCAAGTAAAAGATCCTGAACGTTTTGGTGTTGTTGCCTTTGATGAAAATAAAAAGGCAATAAGTATAGAAGAAAAACCAGAGAATCCGAAGTCAAACTTCGCAGTCACCGGACTTTACTTTTACGACAACAGTGTTATAGAAATAGCTAAAGATGTAAAACCATCACATCGGGGAGAGTTAGAGATAACTTCTATAAACGAAGAATATCTAAAAAGAGATCAGCTTAAAGTAGAACTATTAGGACGTGGGTTCGCATGGCTAGATACCGGAACACATGATAGTCTTATGGAAGCAAGTCAGTTTGTGCAAACTATAGAGCATAGACAAGGCTATAAGGTTGCTTGTTTAGAAGAAATAGCATTTAGAAATAAGTGGATCAGTAAAGAAAAACTTATTGAATTAGCACAACCTCTTAAAAAATCCCACTATGGTCAGTATATGCTTGAAATTGCAGAAGAAATTATGTATGATAACTAAAAATATATTACTAACAGGAACAGCAGGCTTTATAGGCTCAAACTTTGTACCCTATTTTTTAGAAAAGTACCCTGAGTACAATCTAATCAACTTAGATCTTCTTACTTATGCAGGTAACTTAGAGAACCTTAGTGAGTGTGAATCTAATCCCCGATATAAATTCATCAAAGGTGATATCTGTAACCGTGAACTAGTAGAGTTTATATTTACTGAGTATGACATACAAGGTGTAATACACTTTGCAGCAGAAAGCCACGTTGACAATAGTATTAAAAATCCTGGTGTATTTATAGAAACAAATGTAAATGGAACTTTTACTCTTTTGGATGTAGCCTACAAGCACTGGATGGATGCTCCTTTTAAATATAAACTCCGTCATTCTGAACTTGATTCAGAATCCACCCTACCAAGGTTCCACCATATTTCAACAGATGAAGTATATGGAACACTAAACGAAACAGACCTCTTCACAGAAGAGACACCTTATGCACCTAACTCTCCATACTCAGCAAGCAAAGCAAGCTCAGATATGATAGTAAGAAGTTACCAAGAAACATACGGTATGAATACAGTTATAACTAACTGCTCAAACAATTATGGTCCTAAACAACATGATGAGAAACTCATTCCGACTATCATTAGAAAAGCATTAGCAGGTGAAAGTATTCCAATATACGGTGATGGAAAGAATATAAGAGATTGGCTCTATGTCCTAGACCACTGTAAGGGAATAGACTTAGTATATCATACAGGTAAAGAAGCAAATGTTTATAACATAGGTGGAAGAAATGAAAGAACTAACTTACAAATAGTCGATGCCATAACGACTATACTAGATGAAAAAGTACCAGCAATGAAACAAATAAATAAAACAAGCTACAAAGAACTAATAACTTTTGTAGAAGATAGAGCAGGCCATGATAGACGTTATGCTATTGATGCTACTAAGCTTGAAACACAACTTGGCTGGAAAGCGAACGAGGACTTTGATAGTGGAATAAAAAAAACTGTTGAGTGCTATTTAAGTAAAACATGAAATTTTCAGTCCTAATGTCAATTTATTATAAAGAAAAACCTGAGTATTTTGATAGGGCTATTAAATCAATTTGGGATGAACAAACGATTAAGCCCTCTGAAATTATATTAGTTCAAGATGGAAAACTTTCCGATGAGTTATATCAAGTTATTGCAAAATGGAAAGAGCGGTTAGTAGATATATTTGAAACTATCTCACTTGAACAGAATGTAGGGCTTGGAGATGCTTTAAATATAGGACTTGATAAGTGTAGCTATGAATTAGTTGCTAGAATGGATACTGATGATATAGCATTGCCTGATAGGTTTGAAAAGCAATTAAAAGTTTTTGAAAATAGTAATGTGGATATTTGTAGTAGTTGGATTAGTGAATTTGATAATGATGAAAATAAAATAATTTCTTATAGAAAACTACCAAAAAATCATCATGAAATTGTTATATTTATGAAAAAAAGAAATGCTATAAATCACCCTGCTGTTATGTATAAAAAAAGTGTAGTTTTAAAGTCTGGTGGATATAAAAAGATGATTTGGTTTGAGGATTATTACCTTTGGGCGAGAATGATCTTAAGTGGTGCAAAGTTTTATAACATTCAAGAAGCCTTAGTAAAGATGAGGGCAGGTTACGGGCAATTAGAGCGACGTAGTGGATATAACTATGCTATTGCGGAGATTAAATTTTTACAAGAACTTTACCATCAAGGTTTTTTTAATATAAAAGAGTTGATAATAGGTATAGCAATAAGATTTACGGTGAGAGTTATTCCAAAGTTTTTAGTAAAAAAAATATATCAAAAATTAAGAGCTTAGATTGAAAAAGTTAGATTCGTGATAATAAAGATAAAGCTTAGTATAGGAGGGGATAAATAGTGTTACTACTTGGTGAGAAATATACATTTTCAACTTTAGAGTTGAAACGATTACAAAAACAGTTTGATACTATAAACACACTCCGCTATAAAGAAAAGAGTGCTAATGAGGTCTTGTTAGAAATTAAAAAAATTCTAAAGACTGATAGATTAACTCTTATTGTACTAAATACAAAAGCAAAGGTTGATGATGAGATTATTCAGTTTTTAACAAAGTTGAAATATGATGAAGAATTTAAAAATATTAAGATTATTTCTATGGAGAATTTCTTAGAAGAGTACTTGCAAAAGTGCTATATACCGGAAGATAACACGGACTTACACTACTTAGATGACATTAAACCTTTAACTTTTTTTCAGCAGACTCAAAAGGGAACTATTGACTACATAAGTGCTTTTCTTCTTCTTTTCGTAACCTTTCCTATACTTTTTTATGCACGATACAAGATTCAAAAAGAGTCTCCCGGAAACACTATGTATATTCAAGATAGAGTAGGCTTAAATAACAAAGAATTTAGGTGTATTAAGTTTAGAAGTATGAGTAGCGATGCAGAAAAAGATGGTGCTCAATTTTCTTCAGAAAATGATCCGCGAATTTTTCCTTGGGGAGAGGTTATGCGAAAAACACGCATCGATGAACTTCCTCAAATTATAAATATATTGAGAGGGGAGATGTATCTTATTGGCCCTCGACCTGAGAGGAAGCACTGGATAGATATATTTGAACAAGATATTCCTTACTACAATGAAAGACATATGGTAAAACCTGGCATAACAGGTTGGGCTCAGGTGATGTACCCTTATGGTGCAAATGCAGAAGATGCCAAACAGAAGCTTATGTATGATTTGTACTACATTAAGCATTGGAGTGCATGGCTAGAGTTGAAAATTATTTGGAAAACAATTATGGTTGTGTTAGATAGAAAAGGAATTTAAAAAATGAAAACTATTA
>Ga0256824_10000554_pt1 | contig 14468 bp, 25 predicted proteins | sample CV67metaG_FD_191570 | JGI IMG/M metagenome (GOLD analysis project Ga0256824, IMG submission 191570) | Hydrothermal vent microbial communities from East Pacific Rise, Pacific Ocean - CV67 | ecosystem: Environmental > Aquatic > Marine > Hydrothermal vents | place: Pacific Ocean: East Pacific Rise...
TAGCAGGTGAAAATAAGTTTGCAACTAAAGTAGGTAGAGCATTAATGTATGGCCCTATTATTGAGCAATTCACTAATGATAACTATGAGAAGAAGATGCATGGTAACCTTACTAAGTAAAGAAGGTCAAATTTTTTAAAGGTCTAAAAAAAGGGTGCTCTATACAATTAAGTATAGGCACCCTTTTTCAATTAAAAACCAATCATTTTAGTTCTATAGATACAATGCCTGCAAGGCCTGATCTAGCAATCTTTCCTAATAAGGTTTGACGCTTATTAAGTTCTTCTTTAGCGTCTGTGAACTCAGTGATATCTATCGAGTATCCCGCTAGTATATCATCTAACTCCTCGTCAGCGATTAATCCCGCTCTACTGGTGTACCATCTACTATTGTTAGTGTATCCTAATCGTTTAGCTACGGCTTCATATAAAGACTCATAACTATCAAGACTTAGCCCTGAATGTCTGTAATCATATCTATCTAAGTCAATTGTAGCAAACCAGTTAAGGAGTATACTACCTCTCTCTACGTTTGCTCTATTGTACATCGGAAGCTTAGGCACAAGTAAATCTTCTCTCGTAGAAGAACCCGTCCCACCTATGTGTCTGAAATACGAAATATCAGAGTCAGTTATAGCCTTCAATGTAGCGCTAGGTGTTACATAGTTACTACTCAGTAAACTAGTATCGTAAATGAATTTCTCAGGATTACTCTTGAAATATTCAAATGTCTTAGCTGACGTAGCATCCTCAATACAAAACTCATTTAGATGTAGATTAGTGCTATACGGTCTAAGAATTGAACGTAACTCCGCTGTGGTTGCTGTGTTCACTATAGAGTATGATGGAAATATACTCTTTAAAGACTCTTGTACGTCTTTTACAACCTCCGGAATCTCTGAAATCCCATACTCTAATCCTTCTCTAGCTATAAGGAACTCAATCCCATCCATTTGATATATTCTTCTAGACTCTACTATAGAAAACCCAGGTATCTTAAATAAGATATCAGGGTTATTCTTGAATTTATCAGTAAACTCCGCAGCCATCATAGTTTCAGGGAAAACTTTACCCTTCTCTTGAGTTAATTGTTGAATCATAGTATACGTGTTAGTAATACTACTCTTTATTGCAAATGGTGCATCAGCTTCGAATAACTCTAGTTCGATGCTTAACTTATTATTTACCTTAAACTTCAATATCTTCATAACTCATCTTTATTGTACCAGGTGCAATCCCGGAAGTTGACTCAAATGCCTTTGACAGCCTATTATTAATCAAGCCCGCAAACTCTTTCTTCAACGCTGGGGTTATACTCTCATCCTTCAGGATTGCAGCTATTCTAGCAATAGAAAGAGTGTCTGGATCATAATAGTTGTTGAAATAGGTGTTTAAGTTATGGGTGGATATCAAGTTCTTAACATCTACAGTATTCATAACTCTGTTACCAACTATTCTATTATAAGCATCTCTGTCCAATTGGACAAGGAGTGCATGTAACTTAGGTTCGAACTCGCGTAACTTAGTATTGCAGATTAACTGCATAGCCACCTCAGGGTCCGCTCCTGCGCTGTTTAACATCTCAACCATGTAAGACATAGTACTATCGTCGAAGTCCGCCTTAAACGTCTCTATATAGTCATTAGCGGCCTTATCTGATATCAAACTAGAGATATCTTTCCCTAACTTTAAAACTTCTAATGAATCTGTCTCTTTTTTAGAGTATCCCTCCATTCTAAAGACATTTACTGCTTTTATTTTTACAAAATCCAAATCAGGTTCTATCGTTTTAAGGAAGATTTGAATTGGTGTTGCAATATCAGCTGTCATATCCAGAGGACTATAATAATTTGGATTTGCGTCCATTCCAACTCTATATTTTTGATATAAAGTAGCGTAATCATAGTTTCTAATAATCTCAGCAAAAGAGTGTTTATTAATATCCACAAGTACAGAGTCTTTATCATCTGCAGTTGAGAACTTAAATACTCTATCACTTCTATGTGAGAAGTTTATGTGATCAGGCAGAACAAACTTAGTTGCTGCCGGTATTTTTTGTACTAATCTAGCTTTATCAGAGTATCGATTGAATGATGTTCTAGGAAATAGTGATGCTTTTGTAAAATACACCTTGTCCTTATCGTTAATCTTATTCCTTCTTGCTACTTTGGATAACTGTAATACATAATTCTGCATCTCACCAGTATGTACTCCATCTTTTAAATAACCACTAACAAAGTTATTACTTCGTGTTTCACCATAGAGGTTACCTTTCTTAGTCTCCTCAATACCGAGGGTAATCCCATCAGTTGTTATATATGATACTCTCATTATTCTCCTATCTTCGAAGAAATCCTTGAAACCATCATTTGTAAGCTGTATATTACTCATATTTAATCATTTAAAAAAGGGGGATTACTCCCCCTTAATTGTCTATAATAACATATCTCTAAACTTAGGGTATGTTAATAATTTCTTCATTCTTCTTGCATCAGCTTTAAATAACTTAAACACCATTGCGTGGATTAAGTCAGCAGATAACAATTCCTTAGGGTGATTTGCAATATTTAAAATTGCATCAATATAAGGAGTTGCGTTAGACCCGGACTTCTTCAAGTTATGGGTAATATGGTTCACCAATCTAAATGTAATTGTTGAAGCGATATCAGCTCTGTAAGTTGAATTAGGGTCTGTTGGGTCGCCAATAGATTTCTCTAACTTAGCAGCAGTGATAGACCATTTATCGTTAATGATCTGCTCAGGTGTTACTAATTTATCCAATTTGTTGTGTAAGAACGTAGTAAATACATTTCCTACCATGTTATCCTCTCCTGGGAAAATACCACTTGAAATATCCAATACCCTTGCCATACCATCTGTAGATGATAAGTCTTTAACAGTTTCTAAACTTCTAGCGAATGCCATGTAAGTTCTACCTGTAGCAAAGTTATTGTTCTTACCACTCTTTGCTTTTGCTCCTGACTCACCAAAGATCTCCGGGTATAGCATTGCAAAGTTGATAAACTCATCTCTTACCTCAACTTCCTCCATATGCTTAGCTAATAACTTAACGTCAAACTCAGTCTGGAATGTAGTAAATCTAGTTGATTGAGCTGCATCCATTGAAGATACAGAGTAATCACCATTATCTGGATTAGTTGTAAGAATGATCTGAGTCTCAGCAGGTAATTTCCAAGAACCTAACTCTCCCTTATCTAGCAATTCCATTGTGGATTGAAGAATCATAGGATTCGCTCTTGAGTAATCATCTAATAGTAGAATAGTTGGACCATCTGTCTGCTTTGGTACCCAACTAGGTACTGCAAAGTGCATCACTGGCTCTGTTCCTGGTACTAAATCATACCCGGCTTTAACGTGCGCGTCAATAGATGCTTCAGCAACTGCTACTGTCTCACCATCTTTTGTCATTTCATAATTCTTAATAGGGAAACCAGTAAGGTCACCTACTTCTTCAAATGAGCCAAGATTGATCTTAACAAATTTCATATTTCTTGCTTTAGCAATCTGCTCAATAATTGCAGTCTTTCCAATACCGTGCCCACCTTCTAAACATGCTGCGTATGTTTTTAGCTTCTTCTTAGCGAGATACTGGTTGTTGTCTATAATAAAGTTTATAGTACTTTCGATTTCTTTTAAATTCATAATAAATTAATTAATTGGTTGATAATTATCCACCTCATTTAAGAAGTGACTTACTGCTTGTTCGTTGAATTCAGGGAATATGTTCTGTAGATTATCTGAACGTCTAATGTTATTAGTTGTGTTCCCCTTCTTTACTGTTGGATGTAGTGCAATACCGTTTGATACCACAGTAGCTATTAGCTCCTTTGTACATCTGTTATCTTCTATGAGTCCAACTTCTTCATAAAACTCTCTGAATGTGAGATTCACTTCCTTCTTAAGCTCCTCGTTTAGTTTCATCACTAATTCTACTATCATACCACCATAGGTAGCTTCTGAGAAATTGATGTTAATGAGCTTGTGCTTAAATTGAAATGAATATCTGTTGTCCTCTACTAGAGGCTCTAAATGAGTTGGTATAAATGTTAATGCCAACCTATGTCCAATCTCTTGATTGGTGAAATCTGTATTATCTAAATACTTAGCTATCTCTTTCAATAGCTTGTCATCTTTTAATAATCCCATGTTATAATGTTTTTACTGTTCTGCAGTATATGCTATTGCAATTACGGTATTACTCGTATTTAGAGCAATACCTATTTCTACTTTTCTCTTCTTATCGTTATAGAAGTATATAACTCCTTCTACATCAGGCTCATCTGCCTCTTCTTCGAATGAGAAGACCCCTTCATTAGGGCCCCCATTTACAAGAAAGGAGAAGTCCTCAATCAAAGTCTTACCTTTTTTAATATAGTTTGTTAATAATTGAGGGTTATTAGAATGACCCGTTGCATCTTCACTAAGTGCAAGGCTGCATTCAAATAGTAGATTAAAGAAATCTACTCCTTCCTGCCGTGTCATTACTTTTTATCATCTGGTTTAGGGATCTGAATCATAGTATAGTTACCATTAGACCCTGCATCAAATTTACTACCTTCCGATGTAATAATGAATAGGTGCTTACCAAATAATGGTTCACTATTCATTACATAACCGTCTGTAAAGTGTACAGCAAAGGTGTAATCCTTCTTACGTTTGTTGAATTCGCGAATTGGTAACCCAATATCTGATCCACCACCACCTGTAACTTCAGTTGGAGGCTTCCCTTCATATACAAACTTCTCTTGAATTACACTATCCCATGTTACCACGTCAATATGTGCACCGGCCTGCCAGATATAATGAAGCTGTGAGAAGCCTTCTGCGACCTCTTTCATTCCCATTGATCCTGACACATCTACTGACACAAAAACTCTCTGCTTTCGCTTCGTACGCAGTCCTGGGGTGCCATCACCAAATCTTTTAGATACTCTCTTGTGAGTTTTCTTACGTCTTACATCTATAATGGTACCAATGTACCTTCTGAAGAATGATTTCCAATTAAATACTTCTGGAACTTTCTTAAGTAACTCCTCTAACATTCTACTTAGGCCACCTGGAAGGTTACCCATACTCTTCATTCCGCCTGTCTCTTCAACTGCTTCCTTAAGTAAGTGTTTCTGTTGGTTTTTAAATAACTTCTTCTGTTGAGTTGTCATCTTACCCATATTACCCCAATTGTGGTTACCTGGACCATTATTCTGTACTGCTTGCTGTAAAGGCTTATTACCTTTCTTCTGCTCTTCGATCAATACATCGTAATAGAACTTAGAACCCTTACTCTTTGGTAAGTTAAGTTCTTTATAAGGTGATTCATCTATAAATACACCACCCTTTGGTAGGTTGTGTTTACCTACGATTTGGTTAATCTCCATATCCATTGCAATATTAGCCGTCTTCTTATCTGGAAATGTTTCCATTAACTCAAGATGCATAAATGCCATGTGAAGTATTTCATGATGTATTAGTCCCTTCCTCTCATGAGGCTGAAGCTTGTCCCAGAAATTACCATTAAATACTAAGAACATTGCCAATGAATCTGGATCTAATTTCACCATTGCCGTTGGACATACCTTCTCATCTAATGTAATCTCTTTTTGTAATTTTAACACTAGGTGACCAAAGAATGGTTGCTCTAATGTAAAGGTTCTAATAACCCTTCCTAATTCTGATATAGTCATATCTTTTAATTTTTAGTAATTAAACACATTTAAGCCTTAAAAGTGCTAATTTAAGTTCTACTTTCGCTATTTTATTTACCATAGCGCTTGTTTTTGCTAATTTAAGTTCTTTCCTGCATAGTTTTAGTAGAAAAGTTAAATCTCCAATTTCTAAGTTGCCCATATGCTTAATTTAAAAGCACCACCCGTAGATGGTGCATTATACTTATTCTGTTTTTCCTTGCTTGAAACCAACAGGTACTCTCTCCTCTTTCTCTTTGTCATCTGGAGCACTCTCTACATTACCTGGGTGTGGTTGTTCTACTAAGGAATTTATATACCCTTGGGTATTCTCCATCTGTAGATCAATAGCACGCTCATTTAGTTGTAATTTTTTAAAATCAACTACTTTCTGTAGTTTACGAAAGCTTGTGTCCTCTTTAACTAAGATAGCTAGGATAATTACATCCAATACTATCAATAGTCCCATCATTATATATGAAATCATATTTCTAAAATTATACCGTTGTTAATTCGAGTACCCTTAATGTCAACTACTGATGCATTGACATACGTTACTCCTTTAATTGCAGTTACTCCTGCGTTTTTGTCAGGGCCCCAACTATGAAAGTGACCAAATATATGGTACTCCAACTCAGGTAGGTAGTTATCTACTACATCCTTTAACTCAGGACATCCCTTATGCCTACCAGATGCTAAATCACGAACTCCGAAAGGGGGCCCATGAGTAACTAAGATCTGTGTATCGACTGGAACTGCATTCCAATTATACCTAATCTTCTCTTGATTTAGCATATACACCCAGTTCCCAAATAGGGGAGTGTATGGACTTGCATATAACTTTTTACCAAAGAGTGTAAAAGTCTCATTCACAAGGAATGTGATATCTTTATACTCTTCCCTCTCCACGAAGTAACTTTCGAATGCAGTATCATGATTACCAGGTGAGAATAGCTTTATTGGAATATCCAATGAACTATACCAATCCATAGCCTTTCTAAATTCCATCTCATTGAAGACGGGATCTCGGGGATGTGCTGCATCCCCGGCATGTAATACTGCATCTATATTCTTAGGTGGAGTTAATTCTGCATGTTTCCCATGCGTGTCACTTATGACCCAGAGTCTGCCCATGGTGATAGTACATCTAAGAACTTCTCTATGTTACCATCAACCGTGAAGGGATCCGCATCTGTATTAGATAAGAAGTTAAACAACTCTTTATCTACTTTATGCAAAGCAATCATTAACGATTGTCCCTCTCTGATCTGTGGGTCACTACTACGTACCTCTCTTGCTAGTTTTAGCATAAGAAAGTACTTCTCTAGCTCTAGTGCACATAGCTCAGCCTCCTTTGGTTTAAACGCTTCTGTAGGAGTAAGAGGGTACTCAGCCTTACGCTGCTTTTCCTCTACTTCCTTTATGAAGGAGATTTCTCTCTTGATATACACAATTGCTTTCTCAAGGTCCTCAACAACTGTGGCCTTACTCTTCTTACCTGCTCTTACAATGTACTTAAGTACATTACCAAGATTAAAGTTTAGGTCAAACTCTTTGATAACAGAGATCACATCTCTCTTACCTATTCCGTTATAGTAATCCATTAACTAGACTTTTTCATTAATAGGTATACACCTACAAAGATTAATAATAATAAAAACACACTCCATATTGGTGAAAATACCCACCACCATGACCATGTAATTACTCCTGCTAACTTTAATACTAAGAAGATTAGGAATAACACTGTTGCTATACCTGTACCTCCTCTACTACCTTCTCTACTCATCTTTAATTTTTTAATTAATACACTTTTACTTACTTTCCTTTATTATGTAAAAACCTCCAGACTAGGTATATAATACCTATCCCTAAGAATATGTACATCTCAATACCGTCTATTGGTACTGGTTGAGGGCAATTACCACAATGACATCCACCACCATGTCCACCACCATGCCATGGCCTACCTGGACCATGTCTTTGTAGCATTGTTACTAGATTCAACATAATTAATGATTTAGACGTGCTTCTTCCTCTAAGAAGAATTTCACTAGGTTAGTTTTATATTCAATGTTATTGAATACATTATTTGAACTATGTGTCAAATCACGCATTTCTGTGAAGAACTCGCGTAAGTTAGCTTCAAGGTCCTTAAACTTAAGGATGGCTTCATCTGACTCATTTTTATATGTGTCTGCCATTCTCCTAGCTAGCTTATTCTCAGCTGTTAACTTACTGTTCTCAGTGATAGCCTCCTCAGCCTTCTCTAACATTTTCTTCTCTCGTTTAGATTGATCATTAAAATAATCCTCCTTAATCTTAGAGATATACTCATCTAATCCTTCATAAGATCTTGTAGTCTCACCCACTACAGTGTGAGTGTGTGACTTAAATATCCTATCCATTACTTCTTTTGCATAAGAAATATCAGTAAAATCGTAACGTCTATCTCCATGTCTGTTATCATACATAGTTCCAAGAAATTGGATTTGCTGCTTAAGCTCATATGCAGAAATAAGTACACTCTTTGTTTCAAACGTAGAATTAGTAGTCTTAATAGTAACCTTCTTAGAGTTATTCTCTAGGTCTTCTATCTGTGTCTGCTTAAGAGACGCAATCTCCTTAGCACTTGCTCTTTCACGTTTTAAAGACTGCTCTAAAAGCGTCTTAACTTCTTTCATCTGCTCATACTCAGATGTATCCATTGTAATTGTTGCCATATACTTGTTTTAAAGAGGGTGGCTTCGGGTCTTTCAGGGATTCTGGTTTGTATAACGAACTGTAAATCCCTTGTTCCTTGTTTTCCAGTTATACCTAACAGCTTCACTCACCACCCTATTAATTATTTAACTTCACAGGCTCCACCAGCACATGCCGCTTCACCTTGTTGATCAGTGTTGTCCTCTAATTCAACTACCTTTGTTAGGTCTATTGACTTTAGATGGGACACCATTGATTCATACTCTTCTCTACCCATTTCCTCAACGGGAAGCTGCTTATAAGTACCTCCATCATAAGGAAGTAACGATATACCAGAGTATGCCTCCCTATTGTTCCACATCCAATCTCTTGCTGTGGTCCATTCACCTTCTTTAACATTGACAGTTGCAGAAACATTATTCATCTCCTTACCTATCATTGTACCAGTTTGAACCCACTCTATGTTGAAACGTTTAATACGCTCTAAGAAGTCAATCATCGATTCATCTCGCAGTATAGCTCCTTCAGGGGCCTTTACCGGGATGGTGATGATCGCTTGTTCATTAGGTTTGAAGAACTCATCTTCAATTAACTCCGGGTGATTAATAGCTAGGTAGGCATATAATGCCTCATTCTTACCAATTCTAACCCTTCGCTTGTAGTAAGCACTATGCCAAGCTCCAATACCGGAGCTAGTCGCTAACACTAGGGAACTAGTACCTGCAGGCTTTACAACCGTAACACGTTTAGCTGGATTAATACCAATCTTATGCGCATACTCAATGTTAGTCTGGCTTACCATTATAGATGCTTCCTTCACATCTAATCTTAGTAAGTCTCTACTTGCTATACCAGTGATTCCTACGCCTATTAAGGCATCTTCTTCAATGGTCTGCTTCCATATATCACGTAGGTAGTAAAAGTCCGTATAACCGGCTTGTAACGTCCCTATAAAGGCTGCTGCGATAGCTGCATCATTAAACTGTGCTTGTGTTTTAATAATAGCACCATTAATCTCTGTTAGATTACAAGTACCACCATTACGAAGTGTAACTTCATGACAAGGGTTAAATCCATATTCAGTATTATCAGTCCAAGAGATACCAGGCTCACCGGCTCCTCCTAATTCTAATCTTTCCCAAACATACTTAAAGTCGTCATAACTTGTAGTTGCCCTATTTAGTACAACTGAGTTATTAGCTCTACCTAGTTCCGGGTATTTCTCATACCAGTCACCAGTCTTACACGCTAACATCTGCTCGTCCTCTAATGAGAATAAGCTAATCAATGCAGATCTCCTAATACCTCCACTAAGTACTGCATCACTTATAAAGCACGCAATCCTGTGAGCTTGAAAGGGCGCCATTTTCGTGCCATCTTCCATCTCGTCAAGAATACCTCTTACTTTTTCTAATGCAATACGTAGAGGAGTGGGCCCTGGTGCCTTACCTCCGGATGTCACTAATAGTGCTCCTTTCTCTCTAATTTGTGAATAGTCAAATACAACTTTAGATGTCACTGAACCAGTATATGATTTCAATAGTATCTTTAGCGCATCTGCCCAGCCTGCTATATCATCAGATATAACATACTTCCTATTCCTGTTACCCGGCTTTTTAATTGCTGGTAACTTCGCAATGTGTTGCCTCTGTACTGATATACCAACACCGGTTCCACTTAGTAAGGCAAATAATGTCTCACTGAATGCTCTGATGTTGTCAATTGCTACATACGAGCAATTATATATCCTTAAAGGGTTAACTTCAGCTGCTTTACCTGCAAATTGCAGGCTACGCATCGATGGTAACACCTTCTTTGGTAGTACATAGTCTTTGTAGACCTTAGTGATTTCTCTCTTAAGATGTGGATATTTCTTGATATGCATATCACGATTTCTATTCACAATCTCTTTCCATGTCTCTCTTCTTTCTTTATCCGGCAAATACTTAGCATACTTCATGTGTATGATAATGTCAGATAATATCTCATTCTCTTTAGTCATCTACTATTTTACTTTATTGGGAAAAATGTTACACGTTTAATATCATAGATACGTTCTGTAGTCCCATCAGTAAATCCAACATCGTAGGATATTGGTACAGTAGTCAATTCTACAATAGATATAACACCACCCTCTCCTAATGTTAGGGACTGCATATCAGCTCCAAATATTATTAATTTAATCATTTCTCGTTATTCATTTTAACAAATTGGTGGCTTCCTCTACTTGTCTTATCCCCATTCTCATTAACAACAGTAGCGCCAGTTCTAGTTATTTTAGAAACTATAGCTCTTGCTAATTCATGTGTATGTGGGACAATATATACAATTAAGTCACCAACAAACGTTGGTGTACCAAATCTATCATTTACAAATGTCATTACTCTCTCAATTTATCTAGTTTATCAAAGAAGACTTCATACTTCTCCTTTGTCCATTTTCCTCGACTGGACCTCATATTTACTAAGGAATACATCTCTACAAACCTGTCTAGCCCTGCCCAATCTCCATATTTCTCAATATATGCTTTAATCACCGCATTTATTAAGGAGATACCGGTCTTATTCGCCGCAATCTTTTTAGCAGACACTGGACCAATACCTTCAATACCGGGTATATTATCCACTGTGTCCCCTGTCATAGACTGAACTAGCAGCATTTTAAATCCATCTTCCTCTACTACATTAACAAATTTCTTTGTCTTAATATCGTAGTGAATACCTGGACTCGATCTAAGATCCTTATCGTAGGAATAGATGTAAGAATCTGAAGTGTGCCCCATTGTACATAAGTCATCTGCTTCCAATTTTTCATCATAGAAACAGTGGTAGGTGTCAAACATATAGTCAATTACTATATTTCGATAACTACCAGCATTTTCAACTTTATCAACATACTTTCGAGTACCTTTATACTCCTTCTCCATAGCCAACTCATAGCGTAGTCCTGATTTAGTAGGACCGGAGAATAGGAAGATATATTCTTTAGTATACTTCTGTGTCAGAGTGAAAATCATTTGCACTCTATTCTCAAGTAATTGTATTACTGTGTTATAGGGGATCTCTACCTCCGGGTCTAGACCACGTTTGTACATTTTCTCTATATCATATATCACAAGGTACTTCAGAAAGTCTGCATCGATTAACCCTGTTAGGTTAGTTTTCATCCTTAACCTCTGTACAAGTTGTACCCCATGTTCTCACATGTTCCGGTTTAGACATAAACTCCTCAAATGATCCAAAGTTTATACCATTAGCTGCAAAGTACTCGTAATGAGCATGTTCTTCATCTTCAGCTTTGATAGTCATCTCTGGGTATTCTTGTGGTATCCCTTCCATCCCTGTGGCAAGATACCAATATTTTAATTTATACGTCTTCATCTTCTCTGTAGGCGTCATAAGCCTCTCCTATTTCATTTATCGTATCCACTAGCCTCTCAACTAGCCTATTTTTGAACTCATCACTCTCTGTTATGAGAATGGCTGTTCTCTGATCTTTAGGTAATTCCTCAAAACACATATTACTGGCCTTATTTGTAACTGGGTCTATTGTCCTAAAGAATAAACCACTTAAGTTTCGCATTCCTGAGTTATTTTACAAATTTTATCAGGTGTCTTCAACTCCACTGAAGTATCTATTGCAGATACATACCTGTAAAATCTTACTCTTACATTCTTTGGTGTGAAGCCAACAACAGTACCCTCTCTCATCTCTAACCTGGCACCAGTGTATCGTTGGTAAGAAATTGCTACTGTATCACCAATACTTAACTTTTTTCCTCTAAAATCATCCATATTCTTGTTTTAATTGCTCAAATCCTTCTTTTATTAGTTGCATAAGATATAACTCCTCTACATGTAATAGACGTTGACCTACTACTTGTAATTGAGCATCTCCTGCTACTATTCTCCAATAGACTACTGTAGTAGCCTTACTTACACCCCATTGCACTATTTCAGCAGTTGTATGTAATCCTCCTTCTTGTGTTAATAACTTATCACAAGATCGTAATTCCAGGGAACCAACCCTATGTTTAAACATCATATCTTAAAATTGTTAATTCACATTTTGTAGATGACATATTTCAACACTATGTTCTAATAGTAAGTACTTACTCTCTATAGAGAATGAGTCATCTTTATCAGAAACTGATTTACCTAATTGTTCAACAATAAATTGTAGCTTACAGATGTAAGCATCTATATCTTTGTCAAATTCACCTATTACTTTATCATCTTCACCGTTTGGTGGGTTCATATACACTACTTGTATATCTTTCATATCCTATAAATTTTTAATTCACATCTTCCATTACCAGGGTCTACTCCTCCCCATATTGAAGTTACCTTTTTAACGTAGTTGTAGTTATCATCTGGCCACAATTGTAGTTCAGTGATTGCATCACAGGTAAACTTATCTATTACTGATACAGTATTATTTAAGTCCATCACTCTAAAGTTACCATGATAATAGGTGTACTCCATTTCAAATGGCCCTATACCTAGAAAAGGTATATTCATGTTCTTAATAATACGTTTCATCTCCTTCTTGGCATTGTTGCTCTTAGTGTGAAACATATTACGATAGTTATTCAAATTGAATATGACTTTACCTTTGGTAGTGTGACTTTTAGTTGTATGCACATATAGGGGTAATACCACTTGTGCTACTAACGTTTTCCTGCCCATTCGTGTCTACGAGATGCTACTTCTCGTGCATCTCTAAGGTATATTGCTTGTTGTCTTATCCCGTAGGATCTAGTTAATACAGTAGCTGCTGCATTACCATTTAAGTACAGTCCAACTTGTAAGGCTTGGACAGAGGCGTTGATAAATCTTAACCTACCTTTAATATAACCCTCTGTGTCAGCAATTAACTCTACATTAGTAGCTAATTCTATCTCTGTCTCAGAGCTGTTTATTAAATTATACTTCTCTACCTCAGTCATCTTTTACAACACCAACTACTTGGTATTTTATATTTGTACTGCTGCTATCTAGCTCTTCCTCTCTGTCAAGATAATAACGTTTCTTAATTGAGATTAGATGCTTTTTGTTATTCTTATCTAACTTTTTAAGCTTAAGCAATGCTTGCTTAGCCTCTGTTAAGTCATACGTACAATATAAACCTACATCTCGTTTCTTAGTGTAAGTAGTGGTAACATTCTTAGATAAGAATCTATACTTTTCAAACCATCTTCCAGTTCGAATACCAAATGAGCCATTACTAAAGTTTACAAGTGTAGGGTTATAGAGGAATCTCTGCTTTATACCTTTGAAAGGCTCATACACACTCCCATGCCCTATTAAATATTTCTTCATACTAAATATTCTTCGATGCCATTTAATAACATCAGTTTAACGTAGTCTTCTCCTGCGTTTTTAGCCAGATCACTAACGTCTTTAGCGTCGTACATCTCTGCTATTACATCAGGTATCTCTATTTGTGGTATGCTAAATTCTTCTGAAATAGCTTTACCAAATTCTCTACCATAGTTGGTAGACTTATTCCAATCGTTATCATAAAATAGATATATCTTCTTGAATCTACCTTTAAGCTCATCCATAATCTTCCCCTTAGGGAATATCTTCTCATTCTGGAGAGCAACTGTTGGTAACCCTGTGATACTATCTATTGTCATAACGTCTTTCATTGATTTCGTCATGATTAGTACATCTCCAGTTTCCGGGAGCTGTGACCATCCGTATAGGACGCTCTTATCATGCGATTTAAACCACTTTCTCTTGGATAATGGTTGATATACTGTCAGGCTAGTTTTAGAGTCTTTAAACTCCTTAAAAACGTATCCTAGCTTATCTGCTTTATAAGCTTTTCTATCAACAAATACATGAGAAATTGGTGATATTCTGTACTTGGCTAATGTTATTTTACCAATGCCAAATGTTGACCAGAAATCCAGATCGTATTGCGCCCACTTTCTACGCTTAACGTTCAAGGAGGTCTTATGTGCTTTTATTACCACATTATGCTTCACAACTTCTTTAGGTGTGTAAGTTAAATCAGTGTTGAACTTACTACTTAACCCTGCGTCATGTACTATCTTA
>Ga0256824_10000555_pt1 | contig 14456 bp, 11 predicted proteins | sample CV67metaG_FD_191570 | JGI IMG/M metagenome (GOLD analysis project Ga0256824, IMG submission 191570) | Hydrothermal vent microbial communities from East Pacific Rise, Pacific Ocean - CV67 | ecosystem: Environmental > Aquatic > Marine > Hydrothermal vents | place: Pacific Ocean: East Pacific Rise...
GTATTGGTTAAATTTTAATCCCATAAGTATGATTAACCAAAACACCAAATTTCCAAAATGGATTAATTTAGCAATAGGGTATAGTATAAATAATCAATTGATTGGTGATGGGGGTACTTTTGTAACAACAGAAAATAACAACCAATTAAGTTTTACTCCTTACCGTCAATTTTATTTATCTTTAGGAATAGATTGGGAAGAGATTCCTGTAAAATCAAAAGCTTTAAAACTATTGTTCAGAGGTTTAAATTTTGTCAAAATTCCTTTCCCTGCAATTGAATTTTCAAAACAGGGGGTAAAAGGATATGGTTTATACTTTTAAATTAGAATTAATTCCATTTATCGTATTTGTTAAATTTATTTCCACCCTTAGAGTCAAATACATCCCAAACCCAACCAATAACAATTGCTATTAATACTAATGGTATTAATAGTCTAATAATTCGTATAAACATCCATCCTAAAATAAGGACAACTAATACAATTATTATTTTATTACTTAATTTTGGGTGCATAACTTTTCAATTAACAAATTACAATTATCAATTAACAACAAACTTGTTAATTGATAATTGTAGTTCTATTTAATTTGCTTTTATCTCAAATTCAGTTCTTCTATTTTGTTGTCTACCTTCGTTAGTAGAGTTTGTTGCAATTGGTTTAGCATCACCATATCCTTTAGCCGTTAATCTACCAGCTGAAATCCCTTTACTGCTCAAGTATTTTACAACAGCAGCTGCTCTTGCTTGTGATAATTTTTGATTCCCACTTGCAGATCCTGTATTATCGGTATGTCCAGATAGTTCGATTTTTAAACTTGGTACATCTTTTAAAAGTTTAACTAATCTTGCTAACTCAGCATTAGATTCTACTTTAATTTCGGACTTACCAGTATCAAAGAAAATATTTCTAAGAGCAATTTTACTACCTACTTTTATGTTTTTAAGTTCAATTGTTTTATTCACTAAATTATAAGCACTACCACTTGGTATGTCAAAATTTTCAGAATGAAACAAATAACCATCAGCTTTAACAGCGATTCCATAATTACCACCAGATTTTAAAGAAATTAAAAATTTACCAGTAGCAGAATTAGAAGTGAACGTTTTAATTATTTTTCCAGATTTATTATCTGTTATTTCAATAATTGATTCTACAGCTTTTTTAGTCAACGCATCAATAGTTTTACCTTTGAAAACAGTTAAGTTGATTGATTTTGTGACTTTAATTTCATTAGCTAAAACAGGATCGTTGATTGGTTTAGCAATTGAAGCTAATAAAAAATCTTCAACACTTGTAGCAGGTTCTTTAACAGGTCCCCAAAATGTAACTTTGTAAATATCTTGACCACCTTTACCACCTTCTCTGTTAGATGTAATGTAGGCATACTTTCCGTTTGCAGATGATGCAAAGAAAAAATCGTCATAAGGTGTATTGATTGGATAGCCTAAGTTAATTGGTTTACCCCATTCAGCTCCAGTCTTCTTAACCATAAATATATCAAAGCCACCCATAGAATTAAAACCTTCAGAAGAAAAATACATAGTTACACCATCTGGGTGTAAGTAAATAGGACCGTCATTAAATCCACTTGATGTAGATGTAATTCTTTTTGGCGTTCCATATTTTCTTGCAGGTCTGTTAATCACACCTGAATAGTAGATATCATATCCATTTTTACTACCAGAAGCCTGTTTAGCATAATAAATTTTACTATCTAAATGATTATAAGATGCATAAATCTCATTAGATTTTAAGTTAATGTTTTTAGAAAAATTGATTGGTTTACCCCAAACATCTCCTTTTAAAAATGTTTCATAAATATCAAAATTTCCAGCATCATTCATTCTACTGATTAACATTTTAGTTCCATCATAAGAAAAGTTGTTAGATAGATCATCCTTTTCAGAATTGATACTACCTTTTGCAGTAGTAGGTTTTTTCCATTTTCCATTCTCAAAAGATGTTACATAAATATCAGTGTCATATTCACCTACTTCATTTTCTGTGTGTCCATTTGGACGATTAGATGTAAAGGCCAACTCTTCACCATCCATTGTAATTGACGGAGCAAAGTCATTATGTATAGTATTTACAACACTCAAGTTATCAACCCAAACTCTTTCAGGACTTGCTTCTTTTTTAATTGCAAATTGACATTCTTTTTTTCGTTTCTTAACAAATTTGTTAAAGTTATCTGCTTTTCGATAGTTAGTTTCAAATCTAACATAAGATTTGGTTGCATTTTTATAATCGCCTTCAAGTTGTTGCGCTATACCCAAATAGTAATCCATAAAGTGATCCGTTTCAGGGTTTAATTTATGAGCAGCCTTGAAGAAAGGAATACATTTGGCTTTGTCTGATGAATAAAAATAACACACTCCAATTTTAAAATTAACATCTGCACTTTTAGGGTTAAAAGCATATGCCTTATTAAAATGGATCAAGGCTTTTTTATAATTCAATTCAGGTGAACGAACTAAAAAGACTAGTTCATTTCCTAAAATGAATAATTCAGTTCCAGCTTCCATTTCAGCCTTAGCCTTTTTGTAACCTTCTTTGTCGTCTTTAAAGTTCGACCCTTTAAATTCAACTTCTTGTCCATAAGAAATCAAACCTAAAGTAAATGATATAATTAATAAATACGTTTTCATAATGTTTAGTTTGAACAATTTGTTGATTGATAATTTTTTCCTAATTCAGAACCTAATTCTCTAGCTTTATGCCAGTCTTCACAAGCTCCGTTCATGTTTCTTTGCATTTCTCTTGCCATACCTCTATTTACATAAGCATCTGCAAGGTTTGCATTTAATTTAATTGCTCTTGAAGCATCTTTTTCTGCTCCTTTGTAATCTTCTTTTTTAAATTTAACGCCTGATCTATTACTGTATGCAGGTGCATATTTAGGATTTACTTCAATACATTTAGAAAAGTCATTCATTGCATCAGTTAATTTACCTTGTTTCATTTGAGTAACGCCTCTATTATTATACGCTAAATAAAAATCGGGGTCAATACTTAATGCTCTGTTAAATGCTTTTAAAGCTAAATCATATTGTTTTAATTTAGTTTTGGTACTTCCAATGTTATTTAAAACAAAAGCTAAATTTCCATTTTTATGAGCCGCAGTTTCGTAATCTTTAATTGCCTCATTATATTTCCCTAACATTCTATAGCAAGAACCTCTATCATTATATGCATAAGCATTGTTAGCGTCCATGCTAATTGTTTTAGAAAATTGTTTGATTGCAGAATTATAATCCTTTTGTAAAAATTTTAAAGTTCCAAAATTATAATAAGCTTTAGGGTTTTTTGGATTTAATTCAATAGATTTTTGAAAATCTAATTCAGATTTTAAATAATCATTTAACCCTTGATATGCAATCCCTCTTTGAAAATAAGCTTTGTCATAACTTGGTTTTTTTGAGGTTAAAATGTCTAAAGTTTTAATAGCAGAGTTATACTTACCAGCTTTGTTTTCTGCAATTGCTTTATTATAATAAGCAGGTGTAAAGTTTGGATCAGCAGAAATTGATTCAGAAAATTTACTGATTGCTGCAGTATATTTTTTTGATTTAATTAATCCAATTCCAGCATTAAAAGCTTCTTGGGACTTTTGAATCGCTGCATTTGTTTCGTTTAAGTTAGCAATCGAATCTCTATATTGGATTTCTTCAGCTGTTAAATCTTCTTCTTGACAAACAGCTGTAAAACCTATCCATAAAAAAGAAAAGAGTAATAATTTTTTCATAATTTTTTTATTTGAATGTTGAAAGTACATTAATTATTCCACAATTTTAAAACTTGTAAAATCTTTAGTTATCAACAGTTGTTAGTAAATCAGTTTTTAAAAAATTATATGTGAGCTTTGTCAGTTATTGTATTATGTGTAACCTCAATTACAAAAGTCAAAAATGAGTTGAGTTAAATTTGTATAAAATTTACAAACAATGGATAAAATTATAGTAGTTGGTGGGTTATCAGCAGGACCATCAGCAGCAGCAAAAGCAAGACGTGAAAATGAAAATGCAGAAATAATTCTTTTTGAAAAAGGGGCTAACATAAGTTATGCAACGTGTGGAATGCCGTATGCTTTTTCTGGAGTAATCGAAAACAGAGAAAAATTAATTGTTGTTAAACCAGACTTAATGAGAGAACGGTTTAATATTGATGTTAAAATGAATGAAGAAGTTATTGACATTGATACGGATAATAAAATTGTAAAAACACCAAAAGGTGAGTACAAATATGATAAATTAGTTTTTGCAACAGGTGCTCAATCTATTGTGCCACCAATAAAAGGAATTGCTACATCTGATAATTGGTCAACGTGCCGTACAATGAGTGATTTTGATAAAATTACAAAATACGCTCTACCAAAAGAAGCTAAAAATATTACAGTTATTGGTTCGGGATTAATTGGTGTTGAGGTTGCTGAAAATTTAGCTGAAGCAGGTAAAAATGTAACCTTAATTGAAGGTACAGATGAGGTACTACCAATGTGGGAATCACATTTTGGACATTTTGCAAATAACGTATTAAAAGAAAACAACATTAATGTTGTGACCTCTACCTTCGTACATGAATTTATTACCGAAAATAACAAAATTACATCTGTTAAATTAAATGAAATTGAACATATTGATACTGATTTTGTAATTTTAAGTATTGGAATTAGACCAAACACTCAATTATTATTAAATAAAGGAGCTGAAGCATTAAAAAATGGTGCGTTAAAGGTAAATGAAAATATGGAAACGTCCATTAAAGATGTTTATGCAGCAGGTGATAATGTGTCTATTAAAAATCTACAAACTGGCGAATTTGATTATTTTCCTTTAGGAACTCATTCAAATAAAGGAGGTAGAGCTGCAGGGGCAAATGCTGCAGGAAAAGATATTAAATTTAAAGGAGCTTACAAAACAGCAATTGTAAAAGTTTTTAATTATACGTTAGCAAGAACTGGCCATAATCAAAGGTCATTAGATAAGCATAATATTCCTTATAAAAAGGTATTAAGTATTGCAGGTTCTACACCTGGTTATTACCCAGGACAAAAAGACTTGATTATTGAATTGTACTACCATACTAAAACCAATGAAATTTTAGGAGCTGAATTATTTGGAGAATATGGTGTTGACAAAAGAGTTGATGTATTAGCGACTGCAATATTTGCAAAATTAAAAGTAACCGATTTAGCACAATTGGATTTGGCGTATGCACCACCATTTTCACCTGCAAAAGATCCATTAGTTGTGACTGGATTTATGTCAGAAAATATTTCAATGTCTAAATGCAGTCAATTAAGTGTAACTGAATTGGATGATTATTTAGAGCATAAAAAAGACAAAAAAGATGAATATGTAATTTTAGATGTAAGAACTGAAAAAGAATACAAAAGAGGTTTTATAGAAAATGCAGTTAATATGCCTTTAAATGACATTCGCTCAAGGTTTGAAGAGTTAGATACAGAAAAAGATATTATTATTTATTGCCAAAAAGGGCTTAGAGGTTATATAGCTAGATTAATTTTAATGCAAAAAGGATTTAAAAATATAATTAGCATTGCTGGTGGTTATAAACTATGGCAAATGCATAATTGAGTTATTAGCTAGTAAGCTTTGTTTTACAAAAAAAACATATAAAGGAATACCTCTTTAAAAAGGATTAATAGTTTGATTGTGATAAGGTTTAAGAAAACTTAAAACTTTAGTTAGTTGAGAGGGTAATCATGAAAATGATTGCCCTTTTTTTTTGATAATCAATACTTTAAACTAATCTATTATATTTGCTACATTAGCTAACCTTGACGTATTTGGAATACCTATTCTTTTACCATTTAATACAATCAATCCTTCTTTTTTTAATTTTGCTAATGTTCTAATTGTTGTTTCTGTTGTTGTACTTGCGATTTCACCAATTTCTGTCCTTGTTAATCTGACATCTAAAAATGTAGTTTCGTTTTCAAAACCAAACGTAGAATGTAAAAGCAACAGAGCTTCTGCAATTCTTTCAATTACAGTTTTTTGTGCAAGATTGGTCAAATTATTCTCAGCATTTTTTAAGTCATTCGATAATAATAATAGTGTCTTCCATGACATTTTTGGATTTGATTTTAATAATTCAAAAATTTTGTCTTTAGATAATAAACAGATATAAGAATCTTCTAAAGCTACAGCTGTTGCTTGGTAAGGTTCATTACTAAATAATGAACGGTAACCTAAAATATCTGATTTTTTAGCAAATCTAATGATTTGTTCTTTTCCGTTTTCACTAAGTTTAGATAACTTTATTTTCCCTGTATAGACGCAGAACAAGCCGTGAGATTGATTACCTTCATAAAAAATGGTTTGTCCTTTTTTATAAAAGTTATTGACCTTATTGGTTCCTAAATCATCTTTTTCATCACGAGACAATGAACAAAAAATATTTGATTTATTTTCGCAATCAATACAAGAAGGTATTTTAATGTTGCTTTTACTCATAATGAAAGGTGTTTTTTAAAAGACTCTGAATTTTATTATTCAGAGTCTTTTACATATTTTAATCAATCTAATAGTTCTTTTTCTAATCTAATAGCTTTAGGAAATAATATATTATTTTCTAAATGAATGTGTTGAAATAGATCATTTTGATATTCTTCTAATTTGGAATATAAAGCTTTAAATGTGTTACAAGCATCTACATGAGGTGTAAAATCATTTGTTAATTCTTTAATTTCTTTAATCACATCACCAGCACCATCATGTTCAGATTCCATCATATTAATTGGGTTTTGAATTGTTCCAAAATGACCAGCAATCAATTGAGTACCGTTCTTTTTTGCTTCAGAAATTTGCTTTATAAATGGAAATAAAATCATTTCTTCTTTGTGCATGTGCATCTTAAGTTCTTCTGCTAAGGCATGAAATAATTGATTAATTCTAAGCACATGAGGATAATTTTGACCATGAACACTTGCTACTTTATCAGAATATTGTATAATTAATTCATTTGCAGAAGCTACATATTTATGATGTGTATTGATTATGTAATCTACTAAAAAATCTAAATCCCAATTGTTAAAGTCATGATTAGTATTACTTTGTTCGTTAAGGGTTAAAATATCAGCTTTTAATTGGTTATAATCTACATTCTTTTTTTTACAAATGTCTTGAGTCAAAACATTTCCACCACAACAAAAATCAATTCCATTTTGTTTAAATATATCTGCTGTTCTAATATTTTGAGTTACAATTTCGGCTACCGTCATTGTATCTATAGTTGTATTATCTAACTTCATAATAATTCATTTATTTGAATTACAAAAATATGCCTATCTATCATACTGTAGTATGATCCAAATCATAAAATAGATATGGTTTTTATCAGGTTAGATTAATTCAGTACGATTTTATGTACCTTTCTTTTTTATGGAATAGTGAGGTTTAGATATTTATTTAATAAGCTTAACTTTTCGATTTAAATGGATAAGCCATTTTTGGGAGTTAAAATTTATTATATACTTTAGGTTTTATTAAAACATAAGAAATTAGTTTTTTAATCATAGGAACTGTGAGCATCAATAAACTAATGAACAAAATACTACCAGCAAATATAAAAATAATATAAAATGAACTTGACGAATCTTGTAAACTACTGAAAGAGGTATTATTTGAATCAGCTAACCAGATAGCTTTATAAATTCCGCCTAAAATTAATACAAGCCAAAATATAAGTAATGAACTATTAAAAACATAAAAACCTGATTTTACAAATTTGTTTTTGTCTAAAGCATTGTTTTTATAAAGTTTAGAGATAATATAAGAAACAGAAGCCAATAAAATTGTAGTATTAATACCTATAGTTGTTCCCATTGAATGACCAACTGTAATATGTGTACCGTGCATAAAATAATTTAAAGTAGGAATTGACATAAATAAAGCAAGTGTTAAATTTAAAAACACCCAAATTTCACTTGCTATAATAAATTTATAAGCTAAAAAGTTAAGTTTCTTTTTTTCTTTACTTAATGACTTACTCCAGCTATATACAATGTGAATAAAAATAATCCATTCTGTCATACTTACCGCATAAGCAACATACCTTATCCAAGGTTGTGTAGGTATAATATAGGTGTGATGAGCCCAACCAAACATTAAATTGGTTAATCCTAAAAAGTAAAAAAAGAACGATATTTTACCTCTACCAATACTATCATCACCTTTAATCTTAGCCATTAAATAAATTACGGTTCCGTAAACTAATAAATTCCAGCTGCCTACAAATGACCCATAAGATTTCCATTGAATACTTAAATCTTTAATAAAATCACGTCTAATGTCTGTGAAAATCCAAAAATGCGCTTCAGATAAATGGTACACCATAAAAACTAATCCAGTTCCCCACATCCAATAATAAACAGGCCATTTTTTTACTTTATTAGTCATTGTTAAAAAATAGTTTAGACCAAATAAAACCCAACCAATTAGAATAGGAACAGTTAATAAAGGAAAGAATTCAAGATATTCTCTTCCACCCATTTCTCCTGAAAATAACGAAAAAAGAATGCCTAAACCAGTTAAAATGAATATAATTAAATGTAATTTACCTAAGTTTTTTGAGAATAATTTAATGTTTTCTACTTTAGATATGTAAAAGTATAAACCACCAGTTGCTGTTAAAATAATCCAAGATACAACTGTTGTGGTATGCAAAGGTCTTAATTGATTAAAAGGAATAATGGTTTTTAAAAAATCAGGATATAAATAGACAATTGAGCTTAACAAACCGATTAATGCACCAAAAATTAATGCACACAAACCAAGTATTATAAATCCTAAAGAGAAATTATTTTTCATAATTAATTATTTGTATTTAATGTCTACCCAACCAGAGTAATTGAATTCAGCATTTTTATTGGGATAGTAACCCGTTTTATCAACTTCGTTTAAAAATGTGGATAAATCATTTTTTTCATCTTCCGAAAAATTAAATTTGGGCATAGACTTTATACCACTGTTAAAAAACGCCTTAGTATAGTCTATTCCTTTTTTAGGGTTTGAAGTTATGTTTGTTAAATCAGGACCTAAATAACCTCCCAAACCATAGAGTTGATGACAAGCAGTACAATTATTTTTTTGCCAAATTGTTTGACCGTTTAGTGCAGAAGAAGAAAATGATTTCATACTACTTGCATTTGTGTTTTGTGAATAGATTACAATATTGTAAATAATAAAAAGAGTTATTAAAATACTAATAGTTATTCTATTTCCTAATTTATTGTTCAAGTTTTTTTCACAAAATTAAATATTCTAAATTGTAATTAAAATGATTGGTATCATATAAAATAGATATGATTTTCATCATTACATTTCTTTTAGATTTTGTATAATTTTGTAAATTCAAATAAAAAAAATGATAAATAAGCAATTAGTAAATCCCAAAAGTATTGTAATTATAGGTGGTTCAAATAACGTAATGAAACCAGGTGGTAAAATAGTTAAAAACTTATTGGATGGTAATTATAAGGGTGATTTATTTGTTGTTAATCCAAGAGAAAGGAATGTACAAGGTTTAGATTGTTTTGAATCAGTAAAAGGTTTATCAGAAGTTGATTTAGCAATAATGGTTATTCCTGCATTATTGTGTTTTGATGTGATCAAAGAATTAATTGAAACAAAAAAAACAAAAGCTTTTATCATTTTATCTGCAGGGTTTGGTGAGGCAGGAGAGTTAGGTGTAGCGGCAGAAAATAAAATAGTTCAATTAATTAATGATAATCAAAGTTGTTTAATTGGTCCAAATTGTATTGGTATTTTAAATAAAAACTATAATGGTATTTTTACAACACCAATTCCTAAATTTTATAATGATGGATGTGATTTAATTTCAAGTTCAGGAGCAACAGCTGTTTTTATAATGGAAGCAGGAATAGGATTAGGACTTAAGTTTTCTAATATTTATTCAGTAGGAAATGCAGCTCAAACATCAGTAGAAGATGTATTGGAATATATGGATAACAATTTCAATCCTCAAACAGATTCTAAAATTAAGTTATTGTATTTGGAGACCATTAAAAATCCTAAAAAATTATTGAAACATGCTACGTCATTAATTAAAAAAGGAGTTAGAATAGCAGCCATTAAAGCAGGAAGTACAGAGGCAGGAAGTAGAGCCGCAGAATCTCATACGGGTGCTATTGCAAGTTCAGATATGATTGTGAGAGCATTGTTTAAAAAAGCAGGAATTGTATATTGTAGTTCTCGTGATGAATTAATAAGTGTAGCTTCAATATTTAACTATAAAGAATTAGAGGGTAAAAATATAGCCATAATTACACATGCAGGAGGATCGGCAGTTATGTTGGCAGATGCCTTAACAAAAGGAGGCTTAAATGTACCTGAAATTAAAGGCGAAAATGCTACAAAGTTGTTAGACTATTTACATAAAGGGTCGTCAGTAGCAAATCCAATTGATTTTTTAGCCACAGGAACAGCAGAACAATTAGGGATTATTATTGATTATTGCGAACATAAATTTGATAATATTGACGCAATGGTTGTGGTATTTGGTTCGCCAGGTTTATTTAATGTGGCAGATGTTTATAATGTATTAAGTGTAAAACTCGACATCTGTTCAAAACCAATTTTTCCAGTTTTACCATCATTGATAAATGCAAGAAAAGAAATTCAAACCTTTTTAGACAGAGGGAATGTCAATTTTCCAGATGAAGTAATGTTAGGAACTTCTTTACCAGAAGTATTTTATACACCAAAACCAACTCATAGCCTTAAAGAAAATACATCAATAGACGTTAAAAAAATTAGAAAGGTAATTGATAATGCACAAAATGGATTTTTATCACCAACAGATGTTGCTAGTTTATTAGATGCAGCAGAAATCCCAAGAGTTAAAGAATTAGTTGTTCAAACTAAAGCCGAATTAATTAAAGAATTGGACACTTTTAAGTTTCCAATTGTTATGAAAGTGGTAGGGCCTGTTCATAAAACAGATGTAGGAGGTGTCGTTTTAAATATAGACTCAACCGAAAAAGCATTAACTATTTATGATGACTTAATGGCAATAAAAGATGCTGTTTCAGTGATGGTTCAAAATATGAATTCAGGTGTAGAGCTATTTGTTGGTGTAATTAAAGAACAAGGATTTGGACATGCAATACTTTGTGGTTTAGGAGGTATATTTATTGAAGTTTTAGAAGATGTGTCAGCAAGTATTTCACCAATTTCAGATGAAGAAGCCTACAGAATGATTAAAAGTTTAAAAGGCTATAAATTAATTGAAGGAATTAGAGGTAATGGGGGAATTGATGAAACTATTTTTGTTGATATAATCAAAAAAATATCAGCTTTAGTTGAGGTAGCTCCTGAGATTCAAGAAATGGATATGAATCCTTTATTTGGAAATGTGGACAGTATTATTGCTGTAGATAGTAGAATTAGAATTGAAAAGTAATTTTGTGTAATCGTTTCACACCTTAATCACCTTTCAATATAAATTAAATAAGCCGAATGACGCAAAATCGTATTTGCTTAAATGTATAATATAAAACAACTAAAATTAGTTATAATGTCAGTACTTGTAGAGAAAATTAATAAATTAAGAAAAGAAAAAAACGCAATTGTTTTAGCGCATTATTATCAAGAAGATGCCATACAAGATATTGCCGATTATGTTGGAGACAGTTTAGGTTTGTCACAAATGGCAGCAAAAACAGATGCCGATATTATTGTGTTTGCAGGTGTTCATTTTATGGCAGAAACAGCTAAGATTTTAAGTCCAACTAAAAAAGTATTATTACCAGATTTAGATGCTGGTTGCTCATTGGCAGAATCAATTCCAACTGAAGAATTTAAAAAATTCAAAGCACAATATCCAAATCATAAAGTGGTAACGTATGTAAATTGCACAGCCGAGATTAAAGCGCTGAGTGATATAGTTTGCACATCATCAAATGCCGAGAAAATTGTTAATTCATTTCCAAAAGAACAACCCATTATTTTTGCTCCTGACCGAAACTTAGGAACATATATAAATCATATAACAGGTAGAAATATGCTGTTGTGGGATGGAGCATGTGTTGTACATGAAGCTTTTTCAATCGAAAAGTTATTAAAATTACATTCAGAATATCCTAAAGCAAAAATTATTGCACATCCAGAATCTGAAATGCATATAATAAAAACTGCAGATTATGTTGGCTCAACAGCAGGTATGATTAATTATGTAAAAGAGCATCCGCAAGAAAGTTTTATTGTAGCAACAGAGGCAGGTATTTTATATAAAATGCGACAAGAAGTGCCAGAGGCAGAATTAATTCCTGCTCCAGCAAAAGAAGACAATACATGTGCTTGTAGTGAATGTGCCTATATGAAAGTAAATACATTAGAAAAACTTTATAAATGTTTAAAAAACGAAAGTCCTGAAATTACCGTTTCAAAAGACATAAGAGAAAAGGCATTAGTACCAATTGAACGAATGTTAGAATTGTCAAAATAATAAGTTGGGCGTGCACACAAGGGGCGTGCTTTCCGTACTCGCTTTTTGTTTGAGGATTTCGAAAATCTCAATCCCCAAACAAAAGAGCTCAAGCAAAACTGCAATCCCTCACGCAAAAAAAACATCTAATATCTAAGAGTGTAACGATCTAATATTTAAATAAATGAAAACAGACTTTTTAGTAATAGGAGCAGGAATGGCAGGCTTAACTTATGTTATTAAAGTGGCCGAAAAATTTCCTAATAAAAAAATAGTAGTCGTTACAAAAGGAAGTGAAAAAGATTCTAATACAAACTACGCCCAAGGGGGAGTAGCTATTGTTCACCACGAAACAGATTCATTTGAAAGCCATGTTAAAGATACATTAAAGGCAGGAGATGGCTTATGTAATGAAGCTGTAGTAAGAATGGTGGTAGGTGAAGGACCAAGTTGTCTTTCAGAAATGGTAGAATGGGGTGTAAAATTTGACAAAGATATAGAAGGAAATTATGATTTAGGAAAAGAAGGCGGACATTCTGAAAATAGAGTAGTACACCATAAAGATTTTACAGGAGCAGAAATTTCAAGAGCATTAATTTTACGATTAAAACAATTAAAAAATGTTGAATTTTTAAAACATCATTTTATAGTAGATTTAATTTCAGATCATCATTTAAAAAAAGAATTACCAAAATCAGAAACAACCTGTTATGGAGCATATGTGTTAAATGAAAAAACAAATAAAATGTTCACAATCCTCTCAAAAATAACGTTATTAGCTTCAGGTGGTGCTGGTCAGGTATATGGTCACACCACAAACCCAAAAGTAGCAACAGGTGACGGCTTAGCAATGGCGTATAGGATTGGAGCAAAAGTAAAAGAAATTGAATTCATACAATTCCATCCAACCGCATTATATCATCCAAAAGAAACACCAGCGTTTTTAATATCAGAAGCCGTTCGTGGGTTTGGAGCAAAATTAGTAACTAAAAGTGGAGAAAAATTCATGTGCAATTATGATGAGCGTGAAGAATTAGCGTCAAGAGATATTGTTGCTCGTGCTATAGATTCTGAATTAAAAAACAGAGGAGATGAATTTGTATATTTGGATTGCACACATTTGGATAACCAAAAATTTTCGGTGCATTTTCCAATGATAAAAGATAAATGTAAATCATTAGGTATTGATTTACACAACCAATTTATCCCTGTTGTACCAGCATCACATTACATTTGTGGAGGTGTGTCTGTTAATATGGACGGTCAAACCACAATTAAAAATTTATTTGCGAGTGGAGAATGTTCTCAAACAGGATTACATGGTGCAAACCGTTTGGCATCAAATTCTTTGTTAGAGGCTTTTGTATATGCTGATAAATGCGCTGATAAGTCAGTAGAAATTATCAATTCTATTCAGTTTGAAGATAAAATACCAAATTGGAGTTCGGAGGGAACAACAAAACCAAATGAACAAGTTTTAATTTCACATAATCTAAAAGAATTGCAACAAATTATGAGAGATTTTGTGGGGATAGTACGTTCAAATGAAAGGTTAGAGCGTGCCTTACTAAGAATTGACATGCTATATAAAGAAACAGAACAATTATATCAAAAAGCAACCATTTCACCACAGTTGTGCGAGTTAAGAAATATGATTACAGTTGCTTATTTAATTGTGACTCATTCTCAAAACCGTAAACAAAATAAAGGAGGGTTTTACAGTTTGGATTTGTAAAAAAAATAATATTTTTAAATTGCATGATTTGGCTCATATTATAAAGCTATTCGAATCTTTACCTTTGTCTCAAGTTAGTTAGTTTAAAACATCAAAACTTTAATGTGCATTTTAGTTCTATTGATGTTTTTAAATTATTAAAATCTATTTTGTATGTGCGTACAAATAGATTATTAATAATTCAAATATTACCAAGAGAGAATTTTGAAGCTGGTGTGCTTTTAATTCTACTCTTGGTTTTTTG
>Ga0256824_10000556_pt1 | contig 14455 bp, 14 predicted proteins | sample CV67metaG_FD_191570 | JGI IMG/M metagenome (GOLD analysis project Ga0256824, IMG submission 191570) | Hydrothermal vent microbial communities from East Pacific Rise, Pacific Ocean - CV67 | ecosystem: Environmental > Aquatic > Marine > Hydrothermal vents | place: Pacific Ocean: East Pacific Rise...
AAAGTGCTATAAAAAATCCAAACATTACTATAATCGCTCCAAATGAAGTGCATCTTTATCAGCCTGGTCAAGTCTTTGTTGCGGCAGGTGAGCTACAGTTTGAAGACCTAGTTTTAGATAACAACAGTTACATTGATACAGATAAAGTTACTTGGATTAAAGATGAAGTTGCTAGTTTTGATGCTGATAATAACTCTCTGACTACAAGAGCAGGAGATACACTAGAGTATGACTACCTTGTTGTAGCAACTGGTATTCAGTACCATTATGAGAAGATAAAAGGTCTTAGCAAAGAAGACATAGGTAAAAATGGTATCACTAGTGTTTACCTCAATGACCTTGAAAAAGGAACAGCTAAAGGTGCAACGGCAACATGGGATTGGTATAAACAACTCAGAGAAGCTGCTAAAACTTCTAAGCCAAAAGTTATTTATACTCAACCAAATACACCGATTAAATGTGGTGGAGCACCTCAAAAAATGCTTTACCTAAGTGCTGACTACTTAAAAGAAGCAGGTCTGTCTGCTGAGTACACTTTTGCAACAAATGGTGGAAAACTTTTTGGAGCTGTGCCAGAAGTTGACAAGTCTCTTCACAAGGTTCAAGCTCGTTATGACACTATCACAAACAAATTTAAGCACAATCTTGTTGCTATTGATGTAGCTGCTAAAAAGGCGACTTTTGAACACTCTTATACTGTAAAAGGTGAGTATGATGAAGATATAGAAGAGTTTGAGATGATTAACAAAAAAGATATGGTTGTAATGGACTACGATTTTATCCATGTTGTTCCTCCAATGGGTCCAGTTGATGCAGTTATGAACTCATCTCTTGGATGGGCGAAAGGAAGTGCAAAAGGCTGGTTAGAAGTAGATAAGCACACATTACAGCACCGTAGATATAAAAATGTATTTGGAATTGGTGATATTTGTGGTATTCCTAAAGGAAAAACAGGTGGCTCTACTCGTCACCATGGACCAATACTAACAGAAAACCTTATCGCTCAAATGAAAGGTGATAAACTTACTGCTTCTTTTGATGGTTATACTGTATGTCCTCTTAAGACTCAGTATGGAAAAATCATTATGGCTGAGTTTAACTACAAGGGTGCAGCACCAAGCTTTCCTCTTGCGGTAGAAGAACCAAGATGGATATGGTGGGCATTTGACCTCTATATGCTTGAGCCGATGTACAAGCACCTTATGCTACCAGGCAGAATGTAAAACAGTTATAAATAAAACAAGGAAAAATATGAAAACAGTAGCAAAAATTGCTTTAACACTAATAGTTGGACTCTCAATGAGTTCAGTAACACTCAATGCAGATGCAAAAAAAGGTCAAATCCTTTATCTTAAAAAGCTGAAAAAAGTTTGTGGACTTAATGGTGCCCAAATGGCAGAAAAACATACTATGTCTCAGTGGGAACACATCAACAAAAAAGGCGAACTTGCTAATGAGATAAAAGGATTTTGTCCAAAAGTAAAAGATAGTGCGCTCAAAGAGAAGTATCTTCCTCATTACTTTGACTTCTTAAAAATGTACGGAAGTGATAGTGGAAATATCCCAGCTTGCTAAGAGAGTGTTTTAAGGCTCGTTCTCGTGTTACTGCACTCAATGTAAGTAATAATGAGCTTGTAGCATATACTACACGCCACCACGGAGTGAAGATTTTCTCTTCACTAGAGTGTAGTGTTAAAAAAAACATCTCCATCGAACTGCTTAGTTATCAAACTACTGCTGTATGTATCTCAAAAGACTCAAAGCTTTTAGCCTTTTGCAATGCAAATAACATTTATGTTTTTGATTTAGCGAGTAAAATACTTCTCCATACTATACGAACTACAAGTAAAAAGATAGAACTTATCTCTTTTACTCCAGACTCTACCTATCTTATAACAGGAGATAGCGAAGGACGAGTTTTACAGTACCGATATGATGGAAAATCAAAACTCTCTCGTCTATGTTCCTTTGGCTATAGCACTTCAAAACTCTCTTGTAAAGCCATCAATAGATATGTAAGTTGTTTTGCTTTTTATAATGAGTATATAGCTTGTAGCGGCTATGGTGGAGTCATCACTATACTCAAAATGAACTCTCACACAAACAAGTTTAATATAGCAGCATCAAAAGTTCGTATAAATGTGCTGCGTTTTTTAGATGCACAGAGGCTCATAAGTGCAAACGCAGATGGTCTACTCCAAATTCACTCACTTAAAAAGTATCAACAGACTAAAAAGATTGATACTCCTTTTATAAATATTAATGAAATTTTACTCATGCCAAATAGAGACTTTGTCTTAGTCTCTGGAGAGTCAAATAAGCTCATTTTAGTCAATACTAAAACTGCAAAGGTTGTGAGTACAAACTATCTGGAATTTAAAGAAGAGATACAGACAATAGCACTCACACACGACAACAATCTCTTAGTTGTTTTAGTAGATAATCAGTTCTTAAAAGTCGAGCTTCCTTCTGTTGAAGATATTAAATCACATCTTCTTTATAGCACGATAGATGAGGCACTTATTATGATTGATAATGAGCCAATGCTTCAAGGAACACGTGAGCATAAACGAGTAGAAGTTATGTATGAAAAGCTCTATGCACAAGCCATAAATGCATTGGTAAACGCAGACAAGAGAGAGGCTAAGTCAATCATAGAGATGTTTGAAAATGTTGAGAGTAAGAGAGATGAGATAGGGACTATACTCAGAGACTTTGAGTACTATCCAAGATTTAAAATTCTTTTTTTAGATAAGAAGTATGCTCTTGCCTATGCGATGGCACAAAAGCACCCTGCCCTTACCCATACAAGACAGTACAAGAAAATGGAAGAGATTTTCAAAGAGACTTTTACCTTTGCTCAAAAACAGATACTTATAGGCAGAGAAGATATAGCCAAAGAGATTTTATCCGTATATGCAAATGTTCTCAGTAAAAAACCTATCTTGAACCTTGTCTTGAAACAAAACAGAGAATTTATCGAATTTTTACAAGCCATAGAGTTAAAAAACTATACTCTTATAGAGAAACTTATCAAAAAAAATGAAATATTTACTCAGATTCCTACCTATAAGTTACTCAAACAAAATCAAGCAAAAATATTGCAAGATACTTCTGAGTCTATCATCAAAGGTGACCTACTCAAAGCCAAATCACTACTTAAAACTGTGGTCTCTACACCAGATACACAAGAGGAGATAGAGCTTCTACATAAGAAATGTCAACTCACTGAAAAACTATATAATGCTTATGCAAAAAATGATTTCACAGAGTGTTATGAAATAGTAGATACAAAAGCTGAGATGGATGACTTGGAACTTTCACATTTACTTGAAAATCATTGGGCTAAGATAATGCTAGAGTGCGAGGTTCATGCGCTTAGGGGAAATATAAAAGGTATTAAAAACCTTCTTGGAGATCTTATACATATAGAGAGTCGTATAGCAAAGATAGGAGACTTAATAAGACTAAGTTTTCATACAAAGATAAAAATACTTCTTGCAAAAAAGAACTTTAACAGTGCACAAAGTATCATATACTCGTATATAGATATTTTTTCTAATGATGATGAGATACTATTACTTATGAAAACTTATGAGAGAGTGAGTTCTAGAAAACTTGCAATTACCCTTGATAGTAGTAAAAATGTCTCTAGAGATAGCTGGATAAAATCTTCTTTAATTATGCACTAGTATCTTGCATAAGCTCTACAATACTTGCAACTGTATCTTCATACTTTTCTTGAACAACTGCACTCTGAGAGATAAATGCTTCCATCGCTACTTTCTTATCAATAGCCTCATCAAGTTCTCTATCTGTACCCTTTGTATAAGCCCCAATTCGAATAAGAGTCTCATTTTCTTTAAGGAGTGTATAGAGTCTACGGAACTTCATCACAGCCTTGATGTGCTCCTGCGTTATGATGTCATTCATTACCCGTGAAGCTGAGTTGAGTATGTGAACAGGAGGGTAGATTCCAAAGTCTGTCATCTCACGCGATAGCACTATATGCCCATCTAAAATAGAACGAGACTGGTCAGCAATAGGGTCACTCATGTCATCACCCTCAATAAGTACAGTAAAAAACGCAGTGATAGAACCTTTGCCCTCTTCTTTTCCAGCACGTTCCATAAGTTGTGGTAGAAGTGTTAAAGAAGATGGAGGATAACCTTTTGAAGTTGGAGGTTCGCCTAGTGCAAGCCCAATTTCACGTTGTGCCATAGCAAAACGTGTCACAGAGTCCATAATAAAGAGAACATCAAGTCCCTTGTCTTTAAAGTGCTCTGCCACACTCATAGCAGCAAATGCACCATACTTTCTCATAAGAGGACTATCATCACTAGTCGCAACGATAATAACAGTATTTGTCAAATCTCCTCCGAGATTCTTTTCTATAAACTCAGGAACCTCACGACCACGCTCACCAATAAGAGCAACAACCTTTATAGGTGTATTTGCACCACGAACAATCATTCCCATTAGTGTAGACTTCCCTACTCCAGAACCAGCAAAAATACCTAATTTCTGCCCTTTTCCACAGGTAAGTAAGCCATCTATAGACTTCACTCCAACACTAAATACTTCATCAATCATACCACGTTTCATCGCAGCGATAGGAGCTTTTATGATAGGGGAGAGTTTTGTGTTATGGATGGCACCCTTATCGTCAATAGGACGCATAAATGGGTCTACTACTCGACCAAGAAGTGATTCTCCTACAGGGATGTTCATACCAGTTGAATCTAAAAACACCTTATCTTTAGAACGAAACCCCTCTACAAAACTAAAGGGTGTTATAAAAAAGGTGTCACCATCTATCTCGGTGACCATTCCTACTGTTTCTAACTCACTCTGAGAAGAGACTATCTTAACCATATCACTTATGCTCACGTTTAAACCACGAGCTGTAATAACTGTTGCATTAATCTTTACAACCTCACCAAAGGCTACTGAATAGTTTTGTGATGCGAGCCTTTTTTTAAGTGATTGAAATGGCATTAAATTAGTATCTAGTTCCCGTTGGGGAGTTTATAAGAGAGAAAAATTCTGCTCTTGTCTTGAGATCTTTTTTAAAGAGTCCACGAAGTGCTGATGATGTTGTAGTAGAGTTAATCTTCTCAACACCTCTCATCTCCATACACATATGACGTGCTTGAATAACTACAGCCACACCTTTAGGAGAGATAGTATCCATGATAGCATCAGCAATCTGCTCAGTAAGCTGTTCTTGAATCTGCATACGACGAGCAAAGACATTAACAACACGAGGGATTTTAGAGAGTCCTACAACTTTTCCATCTGGAATATAAGCTACATGAACACGCCCAATAATAGGTAAAAGATGGTGTTCACAAGTTGAGTAAAACTCTATATCTTTTATAAGTACCATCTCATCATTTGAGCTTGTAAAAAGTGCCTTAGAGAGTATTGCATGAGGATCTTCATTATAGCCTCCGTAGATAAATTCATAAGCTTTTCTTACACGAGAAGGTGTCTCGATAAGCCCTTCTCTAGTCGGATCTTCTCCAACATGAAGCATCATACTTCTTACTGCGTTTTCAAATTCTGTGTCATCTGTTTGTAACAAGTTTTTGCCTTTTAAAAATTTTTAACAATTATATCACATGAAACAAGCTTTAAGAGAAATGGTATTAACAATGAAAATTTTCTTACTTATGTAGGAGTTATGTATGTGAAGAGTTTTATAGCAAAGAAGAGAGCCTAAGCCCTCTCTTTTTAGTAATTTAAGATACTAGTAAAATATGTGGAACGATTAGTGGATACTTTTTCATCTTACGGTAGATATGTTTTCTAACGATTTGACGAAGATCATTTTCTAATGCTCTTGTATTATCAATAGTACCATCTTTGATATGAAGTAAGAAGTGTTCTACAACATCTTCCATCTCTTTAGCAAAGGCTTTATCTTGCTTATCAGGCACGATACCAAAAGTCGTAACCTTTGGCTTAGCAGTCATCTTAGAGTTGCTTCCATCAACTTGAATAACCATCATAACTACACCATCAGATGCAAGTTTTTGACGATCAAGTACGATGTCATCTTCTATCTGATGATTGTTTTGGTTATCAATGTAAGTTTTACCAGTTTTTACTGTTTTAACTTTTCTCATGTACTTCGGTGCAATTTCTATCTGCTCACCATCTGTCATAAGTAAAATGTTTCTTTCAGGAACACCACACATCATACCAGTCTCACGGTGTTTCATAACATGGTTATACTCACCGTGAATAGGTAAAAAGAACTTAGGATTTACTAAACGTAACATAAGTTTTTGCTCTTCCATAGAAGCGTGACCTGAAACGTGAATATCTTTACTCATAGCAACACTTGCACCAGCACGTTGTAGGTGGTTTAGCATTCCAGAGATACTTCCCTCATTACCAGGAATGGCACGAGATGAAAGAACGATTAAGTCTGTTGGCTTGATTTTAATATGTCTATGCTCACCGATACTCATTCTAAAGAGAGCTGAATTAGCCTCACCTTGAGAACCAGTTGTTACGATAAGAACTTCTTTATCACTATAACGCCCGATTTCATCAGCATCTATAAAAATGTTTTTATTAAATTTTATATAGTCATACTGCATTGCAATTTCTATATTTCTTTCCATAGAACGACCGATAACACAAACCTTACGTCCGTACTTAACACCATACTGAATAGCTTGTTGTACACGGTGAATGTTTGAACTAAAAGTAGAAAGAAGTACACGACCCTCTGCCTTACTAAAGATTCTGTCAAGTGCAGGAGCTACACTTAACTCAGAACCAGTAGCTATAGGGTTATGAGAGTTTGTAGAGTCACTTAGTAGACATAAAACACCTTTTTCACCGTAGTGAGCAAGTCTATGAAGGTCAGCTGTATAACCATCAACAGGAGTGTAGTCTATCTTGAAGTCACCCGTGTGAATAACTGTTCCAGCCTCAGTAGTAATCGCAACTGACGAGCTATCTAGGATAGAGTGAGTCATATGCATCCACTCTACTTCAAAGTCATTTCCTATTTTAACGATTTCACGTTTAACGATAGGGTTGAAATACTTTCTATGCTCTTTAATGTGATGCTCGTCAAACTTGTTTCCAATCATCGCTAAAGGAAGTGGAGTTCCATATATAGGGAACTGCATCTCTTTGTAAAGATAAGGCATAGCACCAATATGATCTTCGTGAGCGTGAGTGATAACAATACCAACGATTTTATCTTTTATCTCACGTAAGTATGCAAAGTCAGGTACTAAAATATCTACACCGTGCATAGTCTCATCTGGAAAGCTCATACCAACATCAACAAGAATTGCTTCTTTTTCTGTTTCAAAAACCATGATGTTTCCACCGATTTCACCAAGTCCACCTAGTGGAGTTACACGGATTTTTGCTTTTGAGTTTAGGTCAAGTTTAAAGTGAGGGTTAAGTCTCTGCTTATGTGCTTCTTGATTTTTTGCAACAAACTTTTTTAAATTTTCATCAACTGGTGTAGGTTGTCTACGGTGACGATTTTTATTTTTATTTCTGTTGTTGTTCGGTTTATTTGTATTTGGCTTATTATTGTTTGGTTTGTTTCCATTAGGTTTATTGCCGTTTTGTTTATCGTTAGTGTTTCTTTGCTGAGAAGCATTGTTATTTGGTCTACGATTATTGTTTGGCTTTCTGTTGTTATCTTGCTTTGCCTGCGTTTCTTGCTTCACTTGCGTGTCTTGTTTCGCTTGTGTATCTTGTTTTGCCTGCGTGTCTTGTTTTGCTTGTGTTTGAGGTGCTGCTTCTTTTTGAGGTACCACTTTTTGTTGTGTCCCCTGATTTTCTTCTGCCATCCAAACTCCTTTTTATATTAATTTATAGAGTTGGTGATAGTCCTTAGTGTCGAGCTGATGAGGGCGAATCGTTAATGTAAGTTCTAGTTTTTCAAAAACTTCAACAAGAGCAGTTTTCTCATACTTCATAGAAAGATTTTTCATAAGAGTTTTTCGAGGTTGCGTAAATGCAACTCTAAGCATATCCTCGAACTCTTTATCGCTTCTATCTGCGTTTTTTTGTATAAGAAAAACAGCTGAGTCTACCTTGGGCTGAGGGTCAAACGCAGTTGGTGGCACTTTTACGACAATCTCTGCCGTTGCGACACTTTGAGCTATAATACTCAAAGAACCAAACACTTTATCACCTGCACTAGCACAAAATTTCTCTGCTACTTCAAGTTGTACCATTACTAGTATATTTTTACACATTGGATCTGCGAGTGCTTTTAGGATTATCTTCGTCGCGATATAGTAAGGCAAGTTTGCCACTAAATCGTACGGTTCGTCAACTAAAGCACTCTGCCAAGCTTGTAGTACATCCCCACAGTTTATGTGGAGGCGCTTGGTAGCGATCTCTTCTTTAAATACATTTTGTAACAGTTTACATAAGTCGGTATCTACCTCAAAAGCTTCTACACTTCTGACATCAACTAAAAATTTAGTTAAATCACCTAAGCCAGGTCCAATCTCAACGAGTTTATTCTCGTTTTTGGGCATCGCTTCGACGATTTTTCTTAAAACTGATTCATCTTTTAGAAAGTTTTGTCCAAACTTCTTCTTTGCTACAACGCTTTGTATATTCATATGGTGGAGTGTATAATAATTTTACTTACATAAAGGTAATAAGAACACATTTTTTTGATATTTACACTAATGCGTTGATTTTTTCTTCAGAAACTGCGATTAATCTACGTTCTAATCTGTTTATTTCATCGAGTAGTTCATGTGATATTTTTTCCATTTTATCATAGTAGTCGTGTGCTAGTTGCTCTTCAGCAGAACTTAATTCCTTGCGTTTAAAACCAAAGAGTTTTGCGAAAAAACCTTTTTTTTTCTCTTCACTAAAATAGATAGTAAAAATATTGAGATACATATCATGCAGATCAAAATGTAGTTTTTCAATACTCTGCATACACTCTAAAGGATTGTTTGAAAGTGCATTTAAAATTTGTCCATCGCTATAAAACCACTGACCAAATTTACACTCAGTAGAATCTACAGGGATAGCATCTTGGGAAACGTCCAATCCATTTATAAGTAATTTTGCTTTTTGCACCCATTTTATATGTGCTGATTTTGCAGCTCTAAGGTGGCTTAAGACTTCCTCTTTTTTCATCAATATTCCTAGTCGTATTATAATTAATTATTATAGTATTAACTCTATTAAACAATTATTAAATATATCTCAACTTTATGATATATAACATTAATAAACGTCACATTATATTTATAGAATGTTTCACATGAAACATTCTGTTACCAAAACTAAATATAAGTCTAAGATAGTATAATTCACATATATATAATAAAGGTATATTCCTCGCTATGAATTATTTCGCAAAAAGAATCATTCCCTGTTTAGATGTTAAAGATGGACGTGTTGTTAAAGGTGTCAACTTTGTTGGGCTTAAGGATGCAGGTGACCCTGTTGAAGTTGCTCGTCGCTACAATGAAGAGGGTGCTGATGAACTTACATTTTTAGACATTACAGCTTCATCTGATAACCGTGACACTATTGTTGATATTGTTGCGCAAGTTGCTAGAGAGATATTTATTCCCCTAACTGTTGGTGGTGGTATTCGTAAGCTAGAAGATATCTACAAGCTTTTAAATGTAGGTTGTGACAAGGTAAGTGTAAACTCTGCCGCTATTAAACGTCCCCAGCTCATAGATGAGAGTGCAAAGCGTTTTGGTTCTCAGTGTATAGTAACGGCCATAGATGTAAAACGCACTGATAATGGAACTTATCATGTCTTTTTAAATGGTGGTCGTGTTGATACTGGTTTAGATGCAGTTGAGTGGGCTAAAGAAGTTGTAGATCGTGGAAGTGGTGAGATACTTTTAACATCTATGGATGCTGATGGAACTAAGGCTGGTTTTGAGCTTAACATCACTGAGCAAATTAGCCGTGCTGTAAATGTACCCGTCATCGCTAGTGGTGGAGCAGGGACTATGCAACACATAAAAGAGGCTTTTGAATCTGGTGCTGATGCTGCTCTTGCTGCAAGTATATTTCACTACAAAGAGATAGATATTATGGATTTAAAACACTATCTCCATGACCAGAACATACCAGTACGTCTGTAAAGGAAAAGAGTTTGAACGGAGTATCACTATTTGCTAATGTTGGAATTGCTGAAACATATATCCATAATCATGATATAAATATAGTCGTAGCTAACGAGCTTTTAGAAAATAGGGCTGCGTTTCATAAAGAAAACCATCCAAAATGTAATATGATTCAGGGTGATATCACAAATCCAGAGACTTACAACAGCGTACTCAAAGAAGCAAAGAAAAAAAAGTGTGACTTTCTTATAGCTACTCCCCCTTGTCAAGGTATGAGTGTGGCTGGAAAGATGAAAGAAGATGATCCAAGAAACTCTCTTATAAAGTTTGTTATAGAGATGATAAAAGAGCTAGAACCAACTCATGCTCTTATAGAAAATGTTCAAGGTGTTCTTAAAACTTCTATTTTACATAATGGCAAAAGCATTAAAATAGTTGAGTACATCAACCAAGAACTGCTTCCATTAGCCTACCACATCAACCCAGTTGTTGTAAACGCAGCCGATTATGCAACACCACAAACAAGAAAGCGTGCTATCTTTTTAATCTCTAAAGTTGCAAAGTGGGAACTCCCAAAAAAGATGAATAAGATAACTGTAAAAGAAGCAATAGGGCACCTTCCAAGCTTAGAAAGTGGTCAGAACTCAGATATTTTATATCATAATGCCAAAAAACATAACGACAGACATATTCACTTTTTGGAGTATACACCTAGTGGGAAAACAGCTCTTCACAACAAGGTTCACTATCCTAAAAAAGAGGATGGAACACGTATCAAGGGTTTTGCAACTACCTATAAACGTATAGAGTGGGATAAACCAGCACCGACCATAACTATGGCAAATGGCTCTGTCTCTTCTCAAAACAATGTTCACCCTGGAGTTCTTTTAAAAAATGGAAAATACTCCGATGCAAGAGTCTTAACACTTAAAGAGATTTTTATACTCACAGGCCTACCAGAAGAGTGGCATCCACCAAAGTGGGCAAGTGAAAACCTGATTCGCCAAGTGATAGGAGAGGGTGTTCCTCCTCGTCTTATAGACTCTCTTCTCTCCTCAATGCCTAAAGAGAAGTAAGTGTCTGATTTTTGGCAAGCTCCAGGAAATGGAAAAGGATTTGACTCTTTTTTAGGTGATAACTCTAAGATGAACAACCGTACTATAGGTGTTCTCTCTTACATAAAAGAGAACTCTCTAGCCGATGGCTTTGTCTCTCAAGCACAGTTTATAGCAGAGATAAAAGAGTATTTACTTCAAAATTTTAATGAAAATCCAAATGATAGTTTAGGAAGTCACTTTTACAGACCTGCTCTTTTTTACGGCTTTTTACAGATAAACCTAGATAAGAAAATATCTCTTAGTATTGAAGGAAATCTTTTTTTAGCTAGTTATATAAAACAAGACTATATAGAGTGCCAAAAACTAATCATAAACCAACTAGATAATACAACTTATCCAAATAGTGCAACTCAAAAGATAAAAACTCTCAAACTTTTTCCTTTTAGAATCCTCTTTAAACTCCTCTTAGACGAGAAAGAGATCGATTCTTCTTTTATTACACATTCACTTGTTCACATCAAAATGGCTAGTGATTTATCTGAGTATGAAAGAAGCAAAGAGTTAAGTTACATCTCCCTCTATGGCGATACATCGACTAAATACTCAAAGTTTAACACTTGGGTTGTCAACTCTCTTGTCGATTTAAGAATTTTGATTTTAGAAGATAAAAAACTCTCTATAAATGCAGATGTTTACAAGCATATTGTCTCTTTATATGAAAATACAAACTTTTCTCATATGTTTTTTAACGATACAAGTTGTGCTACAAATGAACAAATAGCCCAAATAAGAGTTCACAGAGATGCGATGTTGATACAAAATGCAAAGCAAAGAGATAAGTATACGTGCCAAGTAAATGCACAACATACAACATTCACCTCAAAGGGTGTGAACTATGTCGAAGGGCATCATATTATCCCTATGTTTCAACAAAAAAACTATGCTTTTAAACTAGATGACTTGGACAATATAAGCTCTCTATGTCCCAACTGTCATAGAGAAATTCACTCTGGTGATGATAAAACGCAGATACTTAAAAAACTTTATAACTTAAACAAGAGCTACATGAGTGCAAACAGTATAGACCTAAGAGACCTCTATAAAATGTATGCATGTGCCTAAAAGGAAAAACAAATGATTATATGTGCTGGAAATAACGAAACTTTTAATTTCGCTCAACCTATGGGTGTTGGACTGATAGAGACTGCAATGAACCTAACTCGCTTATGTCTTTTTGATAAACCAGAGTTCTTACTCTTTGTAGGAAGTGCTGGAAGCTATGGAGATGCAAAAATATTTGATATCATTGAGAGTAAAACTGCCTCAAACATCGAACTTTCATTTTTAAGTAATGATGCCTATACACCTATAGACAATGTAGTAAGCACAAATACAACAAATGAAAAAGACATAGTTGTAAACTCATCTAACTACATATCTACAAACAAAGAGCTTACAAGCAAGTTTTTAAAGCTCGGTGTAGGTATTGAAAATATGGAATTTTTTGCCATACTAAAGATTGCAGAAGAGTTTAACATACCTGCTGGTGGAGTTTTTTGTATAACAAACTACACTGATGCAAATGCTCATGAAGATTTTTTGAAAAATCATGATAAGGCAAAAGAACTGTTAGAAGAACATGTGAAAAAACGTATTAAGGAGCTTACAAAAAAATGAGTGAAATGAAACCTTCCCTTTATGACTACACACAAAAAGAGCTTATAGAGCAGATTAAACCTGCGTTTAGAGTCAAACAGATATATGGCTGGCTCTATCACCACTATGCAGAGAACTTTGAAGATATGAAGAACATCCCAAAGGCTCTCAAAGAGGAACTTTCAGAGAAGTTTATAGTAAACCCTTTGAGCATAGTAAACAAAGAAGAGTCTAGTGATGGAACTATTAAGTACCTACTACAGATGCAAGATGGAAAGACTATGGAAGCTGTATGGCTTAAGATGAAAGACCAGCAGATCGATGAATCTGGAAATGTCTACCAAGAAGCGAAGTATACTATCTGCGTTTCCACTCAAGTAGGGTGTAAAGTAGGGTGTACTTTTTGTTTAACTGCTAAGGGTGGTTTTACAAGAGACTTGAGCGCTGGAGAGATAGTAGCACAGGTAGTCACTCTTAAACGCGACAACAATCATAAATACGACCGTAAAATCAACATCGTATATATGGGAATGGGTGAGCCTCTTGATAATCTTAACAATGTAGCACAAGCAATCAAGGTTTTTAAAGAAGAGGATGGCTTATCTATAGGTGGTAAACGCCAAACTGTCTCTACAAGCGGTCTAAGTACGAAGATAGACAAACTTGGAGAGATGGACTTAGGTGTTCATATCGCTATCTCTTTGCATGCTGTAGATGATGAGCTTCGTAGTGAGCTTATACCTATGAATAAGGCTCATAATATCAACTCAATCATAGAAGCTGTTAAACGCTTTCCTATAGATACTCGTAAGCGTGTGATGTTTGAGTACCTTGTTATAAAGGATAAGAATGATGACATTGGCTCTGCAAAGAAGCTTGTTAAGCTCCTAAGTGACATCAAAGCCAAGGTAAACCTTATCTACTTTAATCCTTATCCAGGAACACCTTACGATAGACCTACTAGAGCCGATATGGTAGCATTTCAAGACTACTTACTAAAACATGGGCTTCTATGTACCATTCGAGACTCTAAGGGTATCGATATTAGTGCTGCATGTGGTCAGCTAAAAGAAAAAACGCAGGGAGAGATATAATGAGCGGAATTGACATAGGTGAAATAATTTTATTAGTCATTGTTTTCGTAGTTGGAGTAGGTGGATTTGTCTACGTAGCAACTAAAGATGATGAAAAATAGTTTTTGTTATCAAGTTGAAATCTAAACTATGGTAAACTTGACTTAAATATATAACAAAGGAAACAAATTATGGCAGAAAAAACAGACTCAGATAGAATTAAAGAAGTATATAAACTATGTAAAGGTCACTTTGGTGATGTTCAATTTGTAGGTATAAAATATCATAATAGAATTGGCTGGATGGCTAAAGCACAACTTGGTGAAGATTTTGAGAACTTAACGGCTGATGGCAAAACAAGTTCAGATGCACTTAGAAATCTAAGAGGTCGTGTTAAAAAAATTATTAAGAGATACAACGGCGTTTAAATAGCCAAAGAAAGAAGTAAACGACCAACACACCAGGGAAGTCGTTTATGAGTGTAATAATACCCTACTAATCTTATACAGAGATAACATCCAAAACTCAAAAAATAATCTAAATTTTCAATATACATCTTAAAAAT
>Ga0256824_10000557_pt1 | contig 14417 bp, 14 predicted proteins | sample CV67metaG_FD_191570 | JGI IMG/M metagenome (GOLD analysis project Ga0256824, IMG submission 191570) | Hydrothermal vent microbial communities from East Pacific Rise, Pacific Ocean - CV67 | ecosystem: Environmental > Aquatic > Marine > Hydrothermal vents | place: Pacific Ocean: East Pacific Rise...
ATTTGAAAATAAATAAAATAAATGTTATAATGGGTGAAAATAAGAACCCATTTGATTACAAATAAAAGGAACAAAATTGAATAAACATTTAGAACAACTTGTAAAATTATCAAACTTTGATAAAACAATAGTAGGATTTGAGCCACAAATTCAAGCACAAAATGACAAGTTAAAAGTTTTCATGAAAACTACAGAAGAGTTAAGTTTAAAAATTGAAAATCTTTATAAAGATATTGATGAAACTAAAAATAAAAGAATCAAGAATGACTTAAATATGAAAGATTTAAGAATCAAACTTGATGAAATATCTGCTAAGTACGATAGTGTTAAAACTGAAAAAGAAAATAGAGCATTACAACTTGAAGAAGAAATTTCAAAAGAGCAAATTTCATTTTCAAATGATGAAATTATAAGACTTGATGAAATAACTTCTAAAAAAGAAGAAGAACTGGTTGAATTAAAAGAACAGTTAGCAACAGAAGAAGCAGATGTGTCTGAACTTAAAGAAGCAATAAGTAAAAATATTGAAGAACTTAATAAAAGTAGAGAAGCAGTTTCAAAAGATAAATCTGAACTTATAGATACAATTGACAAAAAAATACTTTCTTTTTATGAGAAAATTAGAAGATGGGCAAATGAAACAGCTGTTGTTCCAGTTAAAAAACAAGCTTGTTATGGTTGTCATATGAAACTTACAAATAAAGTTTATAGTGAATTCTTAGCTACAGATGAGATTACAAATTGTCCTCACTGTGGAAGAATTATTTATAAAGAAACTATTGAAGCATAATATATACTTTAATATATACAAAAGAGATTACTTATGTAATCTCTTTTTTGTTTTAAAAAGGAAAATAAATGTTTAAATATATATATTGGATATTTTCACTTATTATATATATTATTTTATTTCCTTTAATACTATTAAAACTAAGAAATCCAAAATACAAAAAAGCTATTCCTGCTAAATTCTTTTTAAAAAATAATAAATTTTTCAATGAAGAGAAAATATGGTTTCATACATGTTCAATGGGTGAAACACAAGCAATAAAACCAATAGTAAATGCACTTAATGATGATGTAAATATATCAGTAATTACAAATACAGGTGAGCAAAAAGCACTTGAGATTAGTTCTAATGTTAGATATTTACCTTATGAACTATTTTTACCATTTTGGATAAAAAAACAAAAAGCATTAGTAGTTATGGAAGCAGAGCTGTGGTATATGATGTTTTTATATGCAAAAATAAAAAATACACCAACATATCTAATAAATGCAAGAATATCTGATAAATCATATAGTTCATACAAAAAGTATTCTTGGTTTTATAAAAAAATATTTGCTAATATTGATAAAGTATTTGCTCAAAGTGATATAGATAAACAAAGATTAGAAGAACTAGGGGCAAAAAATATTGAAGTAATAGGTAATATAAAATTAGTAAATTTACCAAATATTACAAATAAATATAAAAAGCAAGATGGTATAATAATAACAGCTGGTTCAACACACGATAGTGAAGAAGAACTAATACTAAATGCTTGGAAAAAAGAATATGGAAAGTTAATTATTGTACCTAGACATCCAGAACGATTTGATAGTGTATATGAACTTATTAAAAATAAGTATGAAAATAGTGATATAAGTTTTCATAGGTTTTCTTTAAATGAGAATTTTGATAGTGATATTATATTAGTTGATGTTATGGGTGAACTTAATAATATTTATGAGATTAGTGATTTAGTAATACTAGCAGGAAGTTTTATTAAAACAGCAGGTGGACACAATCCAATAGAACCAGCTTTTTATAAAACAAAGTTAATTAGTGGAAAAACAATATTTAATCAAAAATCACTTTTTGAATGTGTAAATGATTATAAATTAGTAGATGAAGATGAAATAGAGTATTATATGAAAAATATAAATAAACTTAAAAAATCATCTTTAGGTGTAAAGGGTGATATAAACCCAATATTAAAAGAATTAGAAAAATTATAAAGGAAAATTATGGCCAAAGATAAAGCATATAAACTACTAGCAATACAAGAGGGAATCTCAAATAAAAAAGCAAAAGATTTAATAGATAAAGGTGTAGTAACTGTAAACGGTAAAAAACTACTTGTTGCAAGAGGTGAAATAAGTGATAGTGTTAACTTTAAAGTAAAACATATACCAAATCCAAAAATAATATTTGAAGATGATGATATATTAGCAGTTGATAAACCTGCATTTTTAAACGCAAGTGAAGTAGAAAAAATGTTTCCTCAAGCAGTATTGTTAAATAGACTGGATAAAGAAACAAGTGGTGTTATGCTACTAGCAAAAAATGAAGATTTCAGACAAAGAGCAATACAAGAGTTCAAAAAAAATAAAGTATATAAAGAATATGTAGCAGTAGTAGAAGGTAAAATAGTAGAAGAAGAGGTTATAAATAAACCAATACATACAATCAAAGGTAAAACTGCAAAATCAAAAGTAGATGAACAATTAGGTAAACCAGCTTTAACAAAGATCTATCCATATATGGTAGAAGGTAATAAATCAAAGCTTAAAATTATAATTGAAAATGGTAGAACTCATCAAATAAGAGTGCATTTACAGTATGCTGGATACCCTATAATTGGGGATTTACAATATGGAAGACCATCAAACCAAGTTCAAAGAACGATGCTACATAGTAAAGTAACTAGAATATTTCATTATGAATTTAATGCAAAAGAGCCAAAAGAATTTTATCACTTTGGATTTTAATAAAAGGAATAACTATGGATTGTAAATATTTTGGTAAATGTGGTTCTTGTAACCTTGGGTATATGTCTTATGAAGAACAACTTGAACATAAATTAAGTAGAGAAATAGCAAGATTTGCACCATATTACACAGGTACTGTAGATATAATCAAAAGTAAAGAAGATGCTTTTAGAAATAGAGCAGAATTTAAGATATGGAAGCTTTATGATGAAAGTAATAATTTTACTTTAAATTATGCGATGAATGATATTGATAAAGGAGTACTTGTAATTGATTCTTGTTCAATGGTTAGTGATGCTATATCAAATATGATGCCTATTATTATAAAAAAATTAGAACAAAAAGATATACTAAATAATAAGCTTTTTACCATAGAATTTTTATCTTCAACTACAAACGATTTATTAGTAACTTTGGTATATCATAGAAAGTTAGATGAAAACTGGCAAGAAGAAGCAAAAATACTAGAAAAAGAATTAAATATTAAAATAATTGGACGAAGTAGAAAACAAAAAGTTATTATAAGCCAAGATTTTATAAATGAAATATTAAATATAAATAATGAAGAATTTAAATTTTCATATTTTGAAAATGGATTTACACAACCAAATCAAAAAGTAAATGAACAAATGATTGAATGGACAATAGATAACATGAATCATGGTGGAGATTTATGTGAGCTTTATTGTGGTGGAGGAAACTTTACAATACCATTATCTAAAAAGTTTGATAAAGTAATAGCTACTGAAATAAGTAAAACATCTATAAAGTCTGCAAAAATAAACTGTCAATTAAATGATATAGAAAATATTACATTTGTAAGAATGTCAAGTGAAGAATTTGTAGAAGCCTTAAATAAAGTGCGAGAGTTTACAAGACTCAAACAGCAAAATGTAAATTTAGATGATTATTCATATGATACAATTTTTATGGATCCTCCAAGAGCAGGACTTGATGATACTACAAGAAGTCTAGCTATAAACTATAATCAAATAATATATATCTCATGTAACCCAGAGACATTATATAGAGATATGGAACTTTTAAGTCAAACACATAGTATTAAAAGATTTGCAATATTTGATCAATTTGCATATACAAATCATATTGAAATAGGTGTTATATTAAATAAGATAAATTAATCTAAATTTAAGAAATGTCTATAAAGCCCAAGACTTTGGGCTTTTATTTATCCGTTTAATCTATATTTAAGATATGTTTAAATACAATACTTAATAATAAGTATAGAATACAAAAGGGAAGATTATGAGAATTAATACAAATATAGCATCATTAAACGCACAAGAAGCAGCAACAAATACAAATAATAATTTAAGAAATTCACTTGAAAAATTATCTTCTGGTTTGAAGATAAATAAAGCATCAGATGATGCATCTGGATTGGCTATTGCAGATAAGCTAAGAACACAAGCAAGTTCAATAAAACAAGCAATATCAAATGGTAACTCAGCAGTATCTTTAATACAAATTGCAGATAAAGCTATGGGTGAGCAATCAAATATCTTAGATGTAGTAAAACAAAAATTAATCCAAGCGGCGACAGCAACAACTTCTGTTGAAGGTAGAAAAGCTATTGGAAAAGATATAGACAAGTTACTTACACAGCTTAATGAAGTTGCAAATCAGACAAACTATAATGGTATAGCATTATTACAAGGTGCAAGTGCAGGAGTAGTTTCTGAAAAACTTACATTTCAAATGGGTGAAAAAGCTAGTAATACAGCAGAACTAAATGGTGCAGTAAGATCAAATGCTAGTGGATTATCGCTTAATTTACTTCAAGATAGTGCAGCTGCAGGTACATGGTCTGGTGGAGATGCAAGAGATTTTATGATAAAAGTCGACTCAGCATTAAATCAACTAAATGTATGGAGATCTGATTTTGGTTCTACTCAAAATCAAATAGAATCTGGTATTAGAAATATGATGACGCAAGTTACAAATATAAAAGCAGCAGAATCAGTTATAAGAGATGTTGATTATGCGCAAGAGAGTGCAAATTTCAACAAACAAAATATTATAGCACAAGCAGGAACTTACGCACAAAGTCAAGCAAATCAAGTACAGCAAAATGTTCTTAAATTACTTCAGTAATATAGGATTAGTTACGAAGTAACGCAGGATATTTCTTTGAAAATGTTCTTAAATTACTTCAGTAATATAGTATTAGTAGCGAAAGCTATGTAGAATACTTCTATAATAAATTAAAAGATGATATGTAAAAGTATCATCTTTTTTTATACCTAAAATATGATTAATCTAGTTTTAAGAAATGTACTAGTATAATTAGAAATACTAAAGGTGGAAATTATGAAAAATAGAAGTTCACTTTCTGATGATATACTTAAAATTCAAAAAAAACTTTGTGAATTTGAAGTAGGTTCTAGAAATTATAAAAAGTATCAAAAAATACTTTCAAAACATGTTAAAAAACAGTTAATGAAAGTACGAGTAAATTCTAAAATGAAAACAATAGAAGTTGTAAAAGACTTATACAAATAAGCTAATATTAAGAATTGGTATGATAAAATTTTAATATAGTATAGGTATCAATGGATGCCAAAAGGTGAAAGTCCTTATGCTTAAAAGGTGAAAACCAGATAAGAATGTTTTATTGGGTAAAGTGAGATTCTTTACAATGTGTCATAAATTAAAAGGATTAAATTATGAGAATTAATACAAACGTTGCGTCATTAAACGCACAAGAAGCAGCAACAAATACAAATACAAGACTTAGTAGTTCATTAGAAAAATTATCTTCAGGACTTAGAATTAATAAAGCTTCAGATGATGCATCTGGATTAGCAATTGCTGATAAATTAAGAACTCAAGCTTCTTCAATAGGTCAAGCTATTTCAAATGGTAACTCTGCTGTTTCATTAACACAAATTGCTGATAAAGCTATGGGTGAACAATCTAATATCTTAGATGTTGTAAAACAAAAATTAATCCAAGCGGCAACTGCTACTACTTCAAAAGAAGGTAGAGAAGCTATTGGTAAAGATGTTAATAAATTACTAACACAGTTAAATAATATTGCGGATCAAACTAATTATAATGGTATTAAATTATTACAAGGTGCAACTGCTGGTGCGGGTTCTGATAAACTTGATTTCCAAATGGGTGAAAAAGCAACTAACTTAATATCTTTAGATGCAGGTATTCAAGCAAATACTGCAAAACTTAGTGGTATGTCAGCACTTAAAATAAGTGCAGCAACTGGTACATGGTCTGCTGGTGCAGCTAGAACACATATGGCTTCTGTTGATTCAGCAATTAATGAATTGAATAGCTGGAGATCAGATGTTGGTTCTACTCAAAATCAACTTGAATCAGGTCTTAGAAATATGATGACTCAAAAAACAAATATTAAAGCTGCAGAATCAGTGATCAGAGATGTTGATTATGCTGCAGAAAGTGCAAACTTTAACAAACAAAATATTATAGCACAAGCTGGTACTTATGCACAAAGTCAAGCAAACGCTATGCAACAAAATATTACAAGATTATTACAATAATAATTTTTGATAATATTATAATCTTAAAGCCTCAAGTTATTATAACTTGGGGCTTTTTAGATTTGATATAGTATAATATTTATATACAAAAGGAAAAACTATGGAAAAAGAATTAGAAGATTTAAGTTCTACACTATTAAGTATATATCAAAAAAATTTAGAATTTTTAAAAGAAAATTTTGAAGATATATTTAATCGTGTAAATACACTATCAGATGATATTAATAGTAATAAAATCAAAGAAAAATATTCATTGGAGTATAGAGATGAATATTTTGATATTTTAAATATAAAAGATAATAGTTGGTTTTATGGTACTAATACTTATGAAGATGCAGATAATAGAGCAAAGAATTCAAATTTTACAAAAGATGGCTCGTTGGATCTTCTTAGAAAAGGGGCTGATGGTATAAGCTTGGTTGGTAGTGAATCTTATAAAGATGTTATGCCTGTAATAGATTATATAAATACTAATATTGATTTAAAAAATATTGAATTTAGAAAGATTTATAAATATGTATTTATGGGTATAGGATTAGGTTCTCACCTTCATGAGATAAATAAAAAGTTAGATCCTTTTACAACTTTGATTATTGAGCCAGAACTTGAGATATTTAGATTGTCATTATTTATTACTGATTATAGTATTTTTACTGAAGGAAATAAGAATTTATTTTTAAGTATAGAAGAAGATAAATTAAATAGAACTAATACTATAGAAGAATTTTATAACTATCATAATTATATGAATTATAATATTAAGCATCATTTATTAATACAAAATTATAAATATCTAGAAGAAGAGCTTATTGATTATTTTGATAATAATGCAGTAGGATTTTTCCCATACTCTATGGTAATAGAAAATATATTTAGAACTAAAAATTATGTGAAAAATAATGATAGATTTATTGATGCTACGGTATTAAAAGATAAACCAATATTAAAAGATAAAAAAGTATTAATAATAGCAGCAGGACCATCGCTTGATAATTATATTGACTGGATTGAAGAACATCAAGATAAATTTATAATAATATGTGTAGATGTAATTTTAAGAAAACTAGAAAAAAATAATATTGTACCAGATATGGTTGTATCTATAGATCCATCATATTTGTGTGCGAAGTACCTGACTGTTGAGAATAAAGATTTCTTGAAGGATAGTACTATAGTATTTTTATCACAGCAAGATAAAAGTGTCTTAGAAGTAGTAAAAGATTACAAATACTATATTGCCCAGAGTGTTATGCTTTTTGAAGAGTTGGGTTATTTAGGAAGTGTAAATAATGTAGGAACATACTCATTTATGATTTCAGTACATTTTGGAGCAAATGAAATATATACAATTGGAAATGATGCTGCATTTAATCAAAAAACAGGGAATAGGTATTCTGCTGATAGTTCTTTTACACAAATAGAAAATATTAATATATTAGATAATAATAATTTAATCTCAAGTAGTGATATATTAGAAGTGGAAGGAAACTTAAAATCAATAGTAAAAACAAACAGAAGTTTACTACCCTTTAAAGAGTCATTTGAAAGTACAGCGTATGCTCTTAAAAAGACTTATAACTTTGAAGTATATAATCTATCAGATGGTGTTAAAATAGATGGTTTTATACCACTTACATACGATGATATTAATAGTGAAATTCTTACATTTTCTAAAAAAGAAAATAATATACAAGAACTTATGGATAGTATTTCTGTAGTAATAGAAATGCCAGATTTTAATGAAGATATTAAAATAATAAATGGTATATTACTAAAAGTAAAAAATAATAAAACTTCAAAGATAAAAAATAGAAATGATTTTTTACAAAAAAAACTTGATTTGATGCTCTGGATACTGGAACAATCAAAAACCATGTCAAGCGGTTTATTTGGCAATATATTTTTACTTTATACAGAATTAGTAGATATTTATATTAACTTTATATTAAATCTTGATCAAAAAGATAATGATATAAAATCAACTCTAATTAAAATAAATAATATTTGGTCAGATGGTGTTATAAATGTATTAAAGGATATGAAAAGAGTTATAAAATAGCTATAATTCTAAGTTTGTAGCTAAAATTGCATTTTCTTTTCTTAGCATTGAAATACCTTTTACAATAGGATATAAATATAGTGAGTCTTCACTATATAAATATTCATTATTATATCTTACTAAGGGTGTTTTATATTTTGCACATGCAAATTTATTTAATTGAGCAATATTTTTATTATTTTTTTCAATAATTAATATGGCAGTTGGATTATTTTGATTTGCAGAATATTTAAATAATTGATATTTTACTACATTGTAGCCTAAGTCTTCCGCATATTCTTTTAGATTTTTACAATATCCATGATGATCCATTCTTTCTTTTACCTCTTCACTAGCAAATTCATAAGCAGGTTCTAGAAGGACTAAGTATTTATTTGTAACTCTATAAAGTTCTTTTAATATTTTAATTTCTCCTCCCCCATTTGGCTCTATGGTATGAGAAGTATAAACTATATCTATAGAATTATCTAAGAAAGGAATATCATATAAATTACCAGTACACAAATTAATATTTTTATGTTTTTTTATATCTAAGTATTTTTTTGCATATAATAGCCTTGAAAAGCTAATATCGAATCCATATGCTTTAATATTATTAAACTTATCTAATAAGTTAGCCAATGTAGTAGCCTCTCCAACACCAGCTTCTAAAATAGATGAAAAGCTACAAAGAGATTTTATTTCTTCTGATAGTTCTTTTGTATAATCATTATAGTAATTTTCTAAATCTTTATTACTAAGTATATTTTTTGTATAAGTTCCAGCTTGAAGATCATAACTTATTTCAATCATTTCATCTGTTCTTAAGTCTTCATTTTCTTTAAGATAATTAATAATATTAATATCTTTTTTATAAAGATTCTTTAATTCATTATGTATTAAATTCATTATAGTCCTTATTAATATTATTTTTTTAATAAATATATTTGATCTTCTAAGTCTTTATTATCAAGATATTTATATTTTTTTTCTTTAATAAGTTTAAGATTATTAAAATTATCTAAGTATAGCTTACAAAAATCTGTTTTCCACATAATATTTTTTTGTCCGTGGTATTCTAAGTCTGTATATATTGGAGCATAATATTCTAGTCCCCAAATATATTTATTTGATACTCTGTATATTTCACTTAATACTTTATTGATATTATCAGGACTAATATGAATTAATACACCATGGGTAAATACAAGATCAAAAAAAACATCTTTAAATGGAATATCAAGCGCATCACCTTTTATAATATTTAAGTTATCAGTTCTATGTTTTGCATAGTTTATAGCTCTATCTTGGATTTCTATTCCATAAAGATTTGTAAAACCTTGTGATTGTAGATGTAAAAGTTGGTTACCTATATTAGTTCCCACTTCTAAAATTTTAGCATCTTTAGGTATATCTTTTAAAAAGTCATTATTTAATTGATTTTTTGTATATCCAAATCTGTTCTTATAAAATACATTTAATTCTTCTGGATTATAAACATTTCTTTCTAAATATCCTTCTCCAAACTCTTCTTCCCATGTTTTTCTTTGATGAGTTATTTTCATAAATATCCTTTATTATAATTACATTATACTTAGCATTTCTTAATATTAGTTTAAAATATAAATCTATCTGCAAATTTATAATCTATTTTGGCTTTTTTACCTAATATATCTTTTAAGTACTTAGGATGCATCCCATATCCTGGTCGTACACTTCTTATATTATTTTCACTAAACACCTCGCCTTTTTTTATATCTTTACTTACATATAAGCTTCTAGAAAATTGACGAGATTTTTTCTTTTTTTCTGTCATAGTATAATCAATTTTACCAAGAAGTCTTTCAGTTTGTCTGACTGCTATTATCATAGATTCAAATTCATCAATATCAAGTGAAAAGTCTGCATCTGCTCCACCAATACTTTTATCTAGAATAAAATGTTTTTCAATGATCTTTGCTCCCATAGTAGTAGCTACAACCGGAGCAGTAGTACCAAGTGTATGATCTGAAAATCCACTTAATACACCAAAAGTTTGTGCAAGATTTGGTATCATAGCAAGATTTGCATCTTCAAGTTTTGCAGGGTAAGCAGAAGTACATTTAAGTAAAATAATATCGTTATTTCCTTCACTTCTACATATATCTACTGCATCTTGTATTTCATCTATAGTGGCTATTCCTGTACTTATTATTATAGGTTTACCTTTTGAAGCTGTATATCGTATAAGCTCATAATCTGCTATTTCAAATGATGCAATTTTATATGCAGATGGATTGAACTGTTCTAAAAAATCAACTGCACTTTTATCAAATGGAGATGAAAATATATCTATATCAATACTTCTAGCATAAGTAAAAAGCTCTTCATGCCATTCCCAAGGTGTGTAAGCACCTTTGTATAGTTCATATAAACTTTTACCATCCCAAAGAGTTCCACCTTTTATTATAAAATCTTCATTATTACTATTTAATGTAAGTGTATCTGCTGTGTATGTTTGAAGTTTGATTGCATTTGCCCCAATCTCTTTAGCTGCCTTTATTGTATCTAGTGCTATTTGTTTTGAACCATTATGGTTTGCACTAAGTTCAGCTATTATATATACTCCATCTTTTTCTAAATCAAAATTATTTATCTTCATCTATAACCTTTTCTATTTTTAAGATATATCTCTGCCCATCAATTTCGAAAAAAGCTGGGTAATCAACATTATTTACAATTCTAAGTAAATTAAACTGCTCTTTTATTGTTTTATTTATATCTAATTTACTATCCTTAGATGTTCTTTTTTTATAAAAGTCATCATCTCCTATTTGGGGAACTGTAACTTTGTACTTTTGATAATTATTAATAAACTCTTGACACATATTTATAGTATGGATAGCTTGTTTATATCTTAATTCATCATTTAGTTCATAGCCTGTTAGTGTTAAATTTTTCTTCATATAAATATCACCATTATCTATACCATCGCTTGCTTCAAACATACTAAAAGGTATATTTTTTTTACCTTCTAATACTTGCCAAAATAATGGAGCCCAACCTTTACCTTTTGGTAAAGCACTTGCATGTATTACAATATTATGTTTATTTTGATTTAAAATTTCTTTAGGAATAATTTGATGATAGCTTAATATAAATACAATATCATAATTTTTTAAATTTGTATGTTCCAGTAGTAAATTACAATTTAATTTTTCCGATAACTCAAATGCATATTTTTCAAACCATTGATTATGTGTTGTTAGGATTGCAATTTTCATTTTATAGTCTTTTTATATATTTATATAATTTCTTACTATTAAATTTCTTTAAAACAAAATAATTCTTTTTTTCAATATAATTATAAATATCTTCTTGATTTGAAGCAGTTTTAATAGCTATAAATTGTAGTTTCATATATATTAGTTCATTTGCACTCACACTAGGGGTTATGATGCCATAATCACTCATTGCAATAAGTTTTGCTATTTGGTTTGAATTTATATATAAATTTATATATTTTTTACCTTTACAATATTTTTTTAACTTATTTAAATTTTGATTTGATGTAGTTGTTACTAAATTTATCTTTATCTTTTTAAATTCTTTTAGAACTTTTAGTATTTTTATATTTAGATTAGCCGTATCTGCTCCACCCATAGCAATAAAAAAAGTAAACTTTTTATTTGGTTTATATATCTTATTTATTTCTCTTGTAAACTCATCTCTTAGAAGTGTATATTTACTTCCGCATCTTAATTCACAATTTTTAGGAACTAAGGTTTTGTATCTTTTTTTATTTGCACTTATATTATGGTTATACAATATATCACAACAGTGCTTTTCGTATGTATCATCAAAGCTTAGTATTTTTACATCTGTCTTATCTTTGATGTATTTTTCTTTTTTATAATTTATTTCATAGTGGTCTATTACTAATAAATCAATATTTAACTTCATTATAAGTTTTGTTAATTCTTTTTTACTATTTGATTTTAGTATTATTATTTGAAAATTTTGCTCTTTTATTTTATGATTTATATTACCTTTTAAATCTTGTGTGGCAAAGATAACTTCATATCCTTTTTTAGCATATTTTTGTGCTAATACTAAATCTCTCATAATATGCCCTGTACCAATTATAGATGAAGAGTCAGCTCTAAATAATACAGTTTTATTTGACATCTTTGTCTTCTTTTGTTATAATATATATACTTTTTTGCGACTTCCTTTTTGAAGAACGCTCCATCTCCCTTTTTGAGGGAGTAATATTCAAAAACTCATTTAATTTAATTCTTAATTTTTTAAAATCACTATGTTTAATAGTGCCACTTCTATAATCGGCTCTTCGTATATCTAAAACTCTTATATTATCAAACATTGCAGTGCTTATCTTATCTTTAATATAATTGAAATTAAAATAATAATTTCCTTCTTTCGGTCCAGAAGTAAGTGGAATACCTACAAATGATGTTTTACTTAATTTTCTATATACTAAAACAGGTCTTAAAAATAATTCTTTTTTACCATAACTTTCTTTTCCAATATTTTGACCTATCGACATAAAATAAATTTCCATTTCTTTAAATGTTAGTATATTTTCTTTATTTTGTAAATTCTTTTTTATTTTATTCCATTTATCATAAGTATCTTGATTTAAAGTCTGATACATTAATTCAGCTCTACTCCAGTCTTCAAGAGTATCTATATCTTGTACTAAGTGTCTAGGTAGTATTATAGGTATACTATGCTTACCAAACATAATTTCATCACTTTTATGATTTAATTTTGTCCAATAAAATTGTCCTGCATCTTGATAAGCTTCTTCTAAGTCTTGACTTCTAGTCATATAATGTTCGGGCGTAAACATTTCACATCTACCATCATCATTTAGTTTAAATGTTCTTTGAATTGGAAATGGCATAGATGTTGCACTAAAAGTATTTGTAGCATTACTATTTTTTAGTTTTTCAAATCCTTGCTTTAGGTATTTTGCTTGTAGTAGTGGTGCTGTTGCATATAGTGTACATACATACCTATATATTTCACCATTATCTTTAAGGTATTGTATAGCATGATTAATTACATCTTGAGTACCTGTAAAGTCATCACTTAATTCATCTGGTCTAGTTATAACTTCTGCACCATATTGTTTTGCTATAGAAGCTATTTTTTCATCATCTGTACTTACGACTATTTTAGCAAATATATCTGATTTTAGTGCTATTTGAATACTATATGCAATAAGTGGTTTTCCAAAAAAATCTTTTATATTTTTTTTTTGTATTCTTTTACTTCCACCACGTGCAGGTATAATACAAATAGCATTAGTAGTCATTATTTGAGTACCTCAAATAAACTTTTTACTACATATTCTTGCTCTTCATTACTTAATAATGGATACATTGGAAGAGAAAAGCATTCTTCATAGTACTTATCCATTATGGGAGTACTTTCTTTTCCATATCCTAATTCTTTATAGTATGGCTGTTTATTAATTGGCATATAGTGTATTTGTAAGCCTATATTATAGTTTTCTCTTAGCCTATTATATAATTCAAGTTTAGATATAGCAAGTTTTTTGAAATCAACGTGAACTACATATAGATGATAAGATGATTTTCCGTCATATTTATATAGTGGCTTGACTATTGTATTATTAAAAGCATTATCATAAAACTTTGCTATTTCAAATCTTCTTTTTATAAATTGAGGTAATTTTTTTAATTGAGATAATCCTAGAGCACATTGAATATCTGTAATCCTACCATTTAATCCAAGACTTCTCATCTCATATTCCCATGGTTTCATATCTGGTGTTTTTATCATACCATGACCTCGAAGACTTAATAGTTTTTCATACATATCTTTACTATTTGTAGTAATTGCTCCACCTTCGCCTGTAGTCATATGTTTTACAGGGTGAAATGAAAAAATACTAGCATCACTATTTGTACAGCTACCTGATTTTATTCCATCATAAATAGCACCAATTGAATGAGCATTGTCTTCTAGTATAATGATATTATATGTTTTTTTAAGATAGGCTAATTTTTCTTGATTTACCATATTGCCACTAAAAGCAACTGCATAAATAGCTTTTA
>Ga0256824_10000558_pt1 | contig 14413 bp, 13 predicted proteins | sample CV67metaG_FD_191570 | JGI IMG/M metagenome (GOLD analysis project Ga0256824, IMG submission 191570) | Hydrothermal vent microbial communities from East Pacific Rise, Pacific Ocean - CV67 | ecosystem: Environmental > Aquatic > Marine > Hydrothermal vents | place: Pacific Ocean: East Pacific Rise...
TCTCTTTTGCATCTTGCAAAACCAGATCCAATTTTTCTTGTAAAATTTGAGTATCTTTGTTTGTTTCAAAACTCAAAATACTTTTTTGTATACTCTGCATTGTCTCTATATTGGCAGTTAACTGCTGTGTTATAATATCTTGGTACTGAAAAGATGTTAAAATTTCTTCATCAATTTCAAGTCCATTTTTTTCTATAAAACCACTCATATTTGATAAAGAGTCACTCGATAATTTCATAACATCTACTTGAACATTTTGCATATGTTCAAGAAGTTCATTTACTGCATTTAATATAGACATCATTCAATCCTAAGCAGGTAGTCTTAAAACTCTTGTAATCGCTTGTTTGAGCTGAGCAGGGTTAAATGGTTTTACTATCCATCCTGTTAAACCAAGAGCCTTACCTTGTTGTTTTAGTTCAGCTTTTGTCTCAGTTGTTAGCATAAGACATGGTGTTCTTTTAGTCGCTGGAACTTTTCTAAGCGCTTCTAAAAACTCAAAACCATTCATCACTGGCATATTTAAGTCTGTAATGATTAAATCTGGAGTCATTCCAGCTTTAATTTCAGCTAATGCTACCTGAGCTTCCGTATACTGTTTAACCTCAATTGGCATAGAGTTTGTTACCATTCTTGTTGAGGCTAAAGCCGTCTCACTATCATCTACAAATATTACTAATGGCATATATATCTCCTATTTTTGGTATATTAATGTGTTATCGATTTTTTTTGCTTTAAAAACAGAAACTATTCGACTCATATATTCGGCATGTCCCAACAGAACATAACCACCTGGGTTTAACATATCGTAAAATGTCATCGCCACCTCTTTACGTGATGCATCGTCAAAGTAAATCAACATATTTCTTGAAAAAATTACATCAAACTTACCAAGTTTACGCATCTGTGATTTGTCAAATATATTGGCAACTTGAAAATCAACAGTGCCTTGTAAATCTTCGCCAAGCTCATAACCTAAAGATTTTTTCTTAAACCATTTTGCTAAAATATTTTTTGGTATTGCATGGACTGAACGCTCTGTATATTTAGCTGCTTGTGCTTTTTTGATAACGGTTGAATCTATATCAATCCCAACAACTTCAATATCTCTTTCATTTACTACATTTCCCTCTTCTACAATATGAAGAATCATAGAGTATGGCTCTTCACCAGTGGAACAAGGAGAAGAGAGAATTCTCAATGGTTTTGAAGCGGGCATAGTTGCATGAAGTTCTGGTAGTATCTTATTAACAAGTACTTCAAACTGATCCTTTTCTCTAAAAAAATATGTCTCGTTAACTGTAATAGCATTCATAAGTTCTTGGAACTCTTCTCCATCCTTATCATCAAAGCGGAGTTTAAAAAAATATTTTCTAAAGTTGTCTATCTTTAACTCTAATGCACGTTTATCTATGTATTTTGAGAGTTTATCAAAGTGTTTATCCTCTTCTAGGTATATCCCACTTTTTCTGTAGATAAATTCACCTATCTTTGCAAAATTCTCTTGTGACAAAAGATTTGTCATATCAATTATCCTTTTATCATTTTAACAGCTGTATCCACTGCAAATTCAGAATAAAAATCCCCAGAGAAACGTTCTTTTAAAGATTCCAGTAAAGGAATATCTTCTAGCTCCCCTATTTCACCCATATAGTCAACAGCTGTCATAGCCACGTTAATGTCAGACTCTGTCTCTAAAAGTTCAACTAACATATCACGTGATTCAGCAAAATCTACATCACCTAAAACATTAATAGCAAAGATTCTTAAATCTCTATCATCCCCTATAAGAAATTTGACTATATAGTACTTAATAGAGTCACCAAAGTCTCGAAGGATTGAAATACCTAAGTTTCTAATATAGGCATTGTTTAACTTTAAAAGATCCATAATATCATCTATGGGAGCCTCACTCGGATCCATATTAGAAATTACAGCTGCTATTTTAGTTGAGACTCTTTTATCTGCTTCTTCATTGTTGATATAAGAGACTAAAAAAGAGCTACCATTGAGTTTTACTATCTCCTCAACAGCATAATCTTTCTTATCCATTGCATCATTAGAATTAAAAAAATCTATTGCCTCATCAAGAGTAGAGAAAATTGGTAAATCATCTACGACTTGTGCTACATATTGCTTTATTAATGCCATCTATCTCTCCTCTACTTTAGTGTTGCAATTTTTTTAAGAATATCTTTAAAGTCTAACTGTTCCATCACCCCACCTCTATCGTAGGCTTCTTTTGGCATTCCATATACGGTAGCGCTCGCTTCACTCTCCCCTAATGTATAGGCACCACCAGCTTTAAGTTTGACCATTGCATCTGCTCCATCATCACCAATACCGGTTAAAACCACACCTACTAGATTTTTAGAGTCAAAAACTTCCATAGCACTATTCATCATGTCATTAACACTTGGTTGAAAAAAGTTTTTACCTTTATTTTTATCTTCACGGATAACTATCTTACCAGAGACCTTTTTTGCAAAGTTCATATGCACACCACCACGTGCCACATAAACATTTCCTGGAATCAGTTCCATATTTTGTGCACTCTCATGGACATTGAGTATACTTGCACGATCTAGTCTCTCTGCAAATGCCTTGGTAAACTGTTCGGGCATGTGTTGTACTACACATACTGGGTATTTATAGTTTGCAGGAAGGGAGGAGCAAATCTGCTCAATTAAACCAGGTCCTCCTGTTGAAGAACCTATGAGAACAACCTTTGTAATATCCATACTTGTAAATGAATTAGTACTACTTGCCTCACTGCTAGGTTCAGCTCTTCTTCTCCCTCTAGCTAGTGGACGAGCACTTTTTCTTTTTAAGCGTCGAGGAGAGATACGACTCAGTGATTTTACTTTTTGCAAAATATCTTCACGGTTTTCATGTTTACCTACATTCATAGTACCTGGTTTAGCAATGTAATCTACTGCTCCCAAATCGAGAGCATCCATAGTAATTGTTGCATCTTCTGTGGTAAGAGAACTTATCATTAAGATTGGTGTAGGTTTTGATTGCATAATCTGTTTAACGGCTTCAATACCATCCATAATTGGCATATTTATATCCATAGTTATAACATCGTACTGTGTCTGTGTTGCTTTATCAACTGCATCTTGACCATTTTTGGCAGTTTCTATATCAAAATCCAATGTTGCAATCATTTCGGTTAACTGTTTTCTCACTAATGCAGAATCATCAACAATAAGTACTTTTTTCGCCACTATGCATCCTTTATTATTATGTTATCGATATCCATTAGAAGGACTAATCTTTTTCCATCATTGAGATGAAATATATTTGTAAAAAGTTCTCCCTCTTGCTCACGTATATCTTTCTCATCTATATGTAAAATATCACTCACACTATCAACAATAAAGCCTACTCTATTTTCATCGATATTGCAAATAATAATTTTTGAGTCCTCATTTATCTTGGTAGGAATATTGAGCTTTTTAAAAAGAGAGACAACAGTTATTATTTGACCTCTAATATTAATAACTCCTTCTACTAAGTCATCACTATAAGCCACTTCTGTTGCGCTTATTACATCTATTATCTCATTAACACACTCTATTTCAAAAGCATACTCTTTAGATGAGAGTTTAAAAACAATTACTTCCATATTGGATTCTAACTTCTCATCTATTATGTCATTCTCTTCATTGGAGTCAATATATGTACTGTTTTCTTGAATTATCTTCTCTAAAATCTCATAGTCAAAAAATGATATTAGAGAATTCTCATCATGAATAACACCTGTAATACGCACTTCGTCAGAATCACTCTGCATATACTCAACATTTTTCATTGAAAAATTTCTTATATCTATAATAGAGTCTATAAGAAGACCTACTCTTTGTCCATTATAAGAGGCAATTAAAATACGATTACTGTCACTTTGTAAAGAATCAAATCCATAGTAAGTGCGTAAATCAATCACTAGCAAAATTTCCTCTCGTAGAGTAACAAGTCCAAGTACTTCTTTAGTGCTTCCAATAATCGGTGTAAACTCTCTATCTGCTAAAATAATCTCTTGAAGATACTCTATATGTAAAGCAAACTTCTCATTTTGCATATAAAAAATTAAAAAACGGTTGCTATCTTCCTCTTTTAAAAGTTCAACTTTCGTCTTTCCGTGCTTTACCTCTTTAGACTCAATTTCTACCCTATTAATTTGTGCTATTAATATATCCAGAGATAAGACTTGAATTAGCATATCTTTATACTTATAGATAGCTACAACAGGATCATTTTCATTTTTTAAGTAGTCTATGTTTTCTTCATCAACTGGTACAGTATTAAGAACTTCACTTACAAGCAGAGCATTCGTTGCATATTCGTCATTAAGAGTAAGGAGTCTACTTCTATCATTATCATAATCTACCTCTGGCATACTCAATAGCTGATTTAAGTCTAGCATGGAAACTACACTTCCTGACACAGAGCAGAGCCCTCTCACACCAATAGGTCTTAGGGGAAGTGGCATTAGTGCAGGTACTCTAGAAATCTGATTTATATCTTCTGTTGATATACCAAAGTATTCACTCTTATTTTTAACGATTAAAATCTCTTCAACACTCATTTTAATACCTACTATCCTTGTTGAAGTTCATCCGCCATAACAGCTAACTCTTCAACACCTTCACCGATATGTGTAACAGTTTCTATAATTAGCTCACTAGCTTTTCTTGACTCCATAGCATTTCGAGCACTTAACTCTACTGCTTTTTGAATCTCATTAATACCTATCATAACTTGGTTCATACCCTCTACATTTTGATCATTGACAGCTTTTAGGCCTGTATATCTATCAAGCAAATCAACCAGCATATCTGTAATTCTTGTAATGTCGTTAATTAACACACTTATTGATTCTTGCTCTTTTGACTGAGAGTCTAAAAGATTATTCCAATCATTTTTGACTGTATCAATTTCAGAGTTCATTGACTCAACAATATCATTAATTTTTTCAGTGTTTGATTCTGAGTCTTTTGCTAAGTTTCTGATATCTGAACTAACAACAGCAAAACCTTTTCCAAAGTCCCCAGCACGAGCAGCTTCGATAGAACCACTAATTGCTAACATGTTGAGCTGAACAATTGAGTTGGAGATATTACCAACTGTCTTGTTAACACTTTTTGTCTCTTTGACAATTACGATAAGTTCTGTTGCAGCATCATTTCCTTGTGTTATAGATGTAGCAAAAGAGTCTCTAATATCACTAACAGTACTCTTAACAGCGTTAAAGGACATCTTCAGTAAATCAAAGTTTCTACGTGCTATTTCTATAAGTTTGTCAATATCTTTAGCGGCAATGATTCCTGCTTCAACAAGCTCTTTATTTTTAAGTGCATTTTGGTTTGTGGAGTGAGATGATGATTCAATCTCATTAAGAGCTACTGTTACATCTTCGAGTGCATTATGAATATCATCCATAGAACCCCCAATAGTATCAGCAGAGAGTGCAATATCTTCAGCAGACTTCATAGTGTCAGTTGAGTATTTTAACTCCTCCGCAAGGTTTGAGAGATCCTTAATATCATCTTCAGTCTGGGCCAATGCATCAGATTGAATGTCTATGCCATTTAAAGTTTTCTCAACAGAGAGTGCTATTGTAGAAGAAGCATTAGCAATCTCTTGTGAGCCATCATTTACCTTCATAGCATAAGAGCCTAAGTTATGAGTATAACTACTGACACTTCTAGCCGCCTCAACTGAGTAGACTGCTATCTTTGTAAGCTCTTCCATTTTAAGACTCAGTGCATTTCCAATCACACCATTATTTGATATACTCGTTGTAGTGGCACCGATACTTGTAATAATAGAGTCTATACTTCCTTGAATTTTAGTAACGAGTTCAGAGATGAACTCAGCATTTTTTTCACTCTCACCAGCAAGGGCACGTGTCTCATCTGCCACTACTGCAAAGCCTTTTCCATGCTCTTTAGCACGAGATGCTTCAATCGCTGCATTTAAAGCAAGAAGGTTTGTTTGGTCTGCAATTTTAGCAATAAAACCAACTGCATTTCCAATATTTTGAGAGGAGTCTTTAAGCTCTTCACTTTTAGTAGAGGACTCTTTGGCAACAACTACTGCCTTATCCATTCTTACTACAGAGTCATTAATCTTATCAACAGAAGCCATAATATTATCGCCAGTTGCTAAGGTTGAAGCAATAACTGCATCAATGGTAGCATTCATTCTAGTAATATTAGTATTGATACCCTTTACATTTTCTAATGCTTGTTCACTTGCACCACTATTCTCTTCTGCTGCTGTAGCAATCTGCTCCATTGAAGATTTTAACTGTTCAATCGCACTTACACTCTCTTGAGCATTTTCTAAAATTGTCATTGAGACACCAGCGATACTCTCACTTATTTGCTGCTGTTTTGCAAGTGTTCTCTGTTTTCTTTTATCATTACCTGAGGCTACAACTGATGAAGCTGAAGCTGAATTACCTTTTTTCATTAATGCCATTCTATAATCCTTTTTTAGCTTAGTCTAAAGTTGCATACAGGGCTTCTGCATTTTTAACATCTTCTCGAGATGGTTTGACTCTAATTGATACATATTTAGTATTACCATTTTTATCGACTGAACGGAGTACTGTTGCATATACCCAGTAGTGTCCGCCTCCCTTACGAGCATTTTTTACAATACCCGTCCAGAAACCCTTTGATTGTACATCATCCCATAAGGACTTAAATGCTGCTCTTGGCATATCTGTATGACGAACGATATTATGTGGTTGACCCACTATTTCATCAGAATGCATATTCGCTATTTTTAAAAATGAGTCACTTGCATAAAGTACTATACCCTTCTCATCGGTTTCGCTTAAAAGATATAAATCATCATAGAGAACTTCGCCGTCTTCTAAAAATGTTAAGCCTTCAGTGCTGATATCGGTTGTATTATTTTTTGACACTATAAACCTCCGTAAATTTTTAATATCGTATAGAATACTCTGAATAAACTAATAGAAATATAAAAGTATCATTAAAAAGTGTTATAAAGTAGGATTATCTTGTAGATGATATTGGTTGTCAGAATTTATATGAAGAGGTGTTTAGATAAGAAACATAAAAGAGGTAAAATAGGACTTTACCTCTCTTTGTGTTTTAAGAAATTTTCCTTAGATATTGTCGCGAATATCTAAATCACTAACTAGTTTCATGTAAGCGTCTTTTTGTGTTCTTTTGAAATACTTCATTAAACGACGACGTTGACCAACTAGTTTTAAAAGACCTAGTCTTGATGCATGATCTTTTTTGAAAACTTTTAGGTGTTCAGTTAACTCTGCAATTCTTGCTGTTAAAAGTGCAATTTGAACTTCACTTGAACCTGTATCTGTTTCTGTACGACCGTATTTTGTAACGATCTCTTGTTTTTTAGCCGAATCTAAAGCCATAATAGCCTCCTGATGGGTATAATAATCTAACATTTACATGGTATTTGTAAAGTTGAAGTGGGATTATATCTAAATTTATCTTTGTTTTATCTAATTAGCCCTAGAATAGTTCTATGAAAAAGATTCTCGTCGTTGATGACAGCAAAACAATCTTAAAGCTTATAGAGTTAGAGATAGCTAAACATAATAACATTGATGCCTATTATGCAGAAGATTATAAAAGTGCTATGAGACTCATAAGAGAGCATAAAGGTGAGTTTCATGCTGCACTACTGGATTTAAATCTTCCAGATGCCCCCGATGGAGAAGTTGTCAAACTAGCAAATGCCAATAAAATTCCAGCGGTCATTCTCTCTGCCACATTTAACGAATCACTTAAAAACTCTATTATGAAAAAGGATGTAGTAGATTTTGTACTTAAAGATGACCCTTCAAGTATTAAGTTTGCAATCAATGCCATTCAAAGAACTATCAAAAACTATGACACTCATATTTTAGTAGTTGACGATTCAAAAACATATAGGCATTCTCTACGTAATACTCTTCACAGAATTCATCTCAATGTTTTAGAAGCAAAAGATGGGAAAGAAGCACTCGACATTTTAGAAAAAAACCCATTTATTACTCTTGTTATAACTGATTATGAGATGCCTATAATGAATGGTCTAGACCTTACCTTTAAAATTCGGGAAAAGTATAAAAAAGATCAACTCTCTATTATTGCTATAAGTTCAGTCAACGAGCAAGAGATCATCACAAAGTTTTTACGTTTTGGTGCAAATGACTTTATACTCAAACCTTTTACACACAATGAAGTAGTGACAAGAATTAATGCTAACTTGGAACTACTGGATCTTTTTTCTCAAATAAAAGAGATGGCAAACCGAGACTACTTAACGGGAATGTTTAACAGACGCTACTTTTTTGATAGTGCTAGCTCTATCTTTTTTAAAAATAGAAGAAAAAAAGAGTCTATTGGTGTGGCTATGATAGATATAGATAAATTCAAAACTATTAATGACCTTTATGGACATGATGTAGGGGATGCTGCACTTAAAGAAGTTCGTACCATATTTACAAAAAATCTCAGAGACTCTGACCTCGTCGCTAGATTTGGAGGAGAGGAGTTTTGTATTGTTTTTGAAGACATAAACAGAGAAAATCTTTTACTCATTTTAGAAAAACTACGTAAATCTTTTGAAGAGAACTCATTTAGTACCGCAGGTATCACACTTTCATATACAGTTTCGATTGGTGTCTACTTTGGATTAAAAGAGTCTCTCAATGAGATGCTTAAACTTTCCGATGAAGCACTTTATGAAGCTAAAGCGGCAGGAAGAAATAGAATTATTTTAAAATCATAAAATAAGCTCATACAATATTCAAGTTCTTTAGATATAATCTAAAAAAATAAAACTAAAGTTCATAAATTATGTTAATTACTCGTGCCAGTGAATATGCAATACTATCACTCATTCTCTTATCCAAAGCTGACTCACCAAAAGATAGTGAGACTCTCTCTCGTGAACTTGAAATATCAAAAAGTTTTTTAGCTAAGATACTCCAAACCTTAGCCAAAAATGGAATACTAAACTCTTTCAAAGGTGTCAATGGTGGTTTTGTTTTAGCAAAAAAACCAGAAGATATTAATATGCTTGAAGTTATGTCCTCAGTTGAAGGAAAAGCTCCTGCTGTTTTTGATTGCGCTTCATCTAAAAGTGATTGTCCCTCAGAAAAAGCAGATGTCTGTTCTATTTGGCCTTTTTTAAATAAGCTTCAAGGAAAAATTGACTCTTTTTTAGCAAACTTAAGTCTAGCAGACATTCTAGAAGATTAAACCTTGGCTAGAAAACTCACATTCAAACAGCAGGTTGGAACCACACTAAACTTTCTCCTTGGGCAGAAAGATTTAAGTGTAGTTATTTTTGTAATGGCAATCCTTGCTATTATTATTGTACCCCTACCCTCAGCAGTTCTTGATGTTCTTTTAACTGTTTCTATGGCCTTGGCTGTACTTATTTTACTAATTTCACTCTATGTACCAAAACCAACTGACCTAACCACGTTCCCAACACTCATTCTTATCTTAACACTCTTTAGGCTCTCTCTAAACATCGCAACTACAAGAATGATTTTAAGTCATGGACATGAAGGTACAGAGAATGTAAGTAGTATTATTACATCCTTTGGTGACTTTGTTGTAGGTGGAAACTTTGTTATTGGTATTATTGTTTTTTCTATTTTAGTTCTCATTAACTTTATGGTTATTACCAAAGGTTCTACTAGAGTTGCAGAGGTTGCAGCACGTTTTACACTTGACTCTATGCCTGGTAAACAGATGGCAGTTGATGCTGACTTAAACGCAGGTCTAATAGATGATGCAGAGGCAAAACAGCGTCGTGCAGAGATTTTACAAGATGCTAACTTTTATGGGGCAATGGATGGTTCTTCTAAGTTTGTAAAGGGTGATGCGGTTGCTGGTATTATCATTACACTTATCAATATTATTGGTGGTTTTCTTATTGGTGTTTTTCAGCACAATATGTCAGTAGGCGATAGTGCGTCAACATTTACTCTTCTTACTATTGGTGATGGATTAGTAGGACAGATTCCAGCTCTTATTATCTCAACTGCTACAGGTATCATGATTACACGTTCTTCAGGAGATGGAGATAACTTTGCAGAGGGTACCATTAACCAGATGATGGGAAATGCAAAGATTATGATGATAGTTGGATTCATTATGATTCTTTTTGCTATGGTTCCAGGACTTCCAACTGCTTCTATGGGATTTGTTGGTATTTTATTCGCTGCTTTAGGTTGGTCCGTCTATAAGTACGAAAAAGGTGAATTTACTATTTTAGATGTAGAGAACTCTTTAGGGGCAAAATCCAAAGAACAAGCGGCGAAAGAGAAAGATGCCATCAAGCCACAAAAATCTAATGCAGAAATAGCTAAAGAAGAAGAGGCAGCACTTGAAGATATATTAAAAGTAGAGATGCTGGAGTTAACACTTGGGTATCAGCTTATTCGTCTAGCAGACAATACTCAAGGGGGAGACCTCCTTGAGAGGATTCGTTCAATGCGACGTAAAATTGCCTCTGATTTTGGTTTTTTAATGCCCCAAGTACGAATACGTGATAACTTACATCTACAGCCACAACAGTATCAGATTCTGCTCAAAGGTGTTTCCATAGGTGAAGGCGAAATTATGCCCGATAAATTTTTAGCCATGGATAGTGGAATGGCAACGGGAGAGATTAATGGGGATGCAACAAAAGAGCCTGCCTTTGGACTCGATGCCGTTTGGATTACACCTGATCAAAAAGAAGATGCCATTATAAATGGTTACACAGTTGTTGACCCGGCAACTGTTATCTCTACACACATGAGTGAACTTGTCAAACATAATGCTGGAGACTTACTGACTCGTCAAGAGGTACAAACACTCATCGACAAGCTTAAAGATGATTTTCCTGTTATTGTTGATGATGTTTTAAAAGTAGCTCCTATTGGTCTGATTCAAAGAGTGCTTAAAACACTACTACATGAAAAAATTCCTCTCAAAGATATGCTTACCATACTTGAGACCATTGCAGACATAGCAGAGTTTACTAAAAATGTTGATGTTATTACAGAACAAGTTCGTGCTAAACTCTCACGTATTATTACACAGATGTATGCTGGAGATGATGGAGTCATACGACTCCTTACTTTTGACACCTCCTCAGAACAGATGATGTTAGAAAAATCAGTAGAACAAGATGGTGTTAGAAATCTTATGCTTAGTGTAACTGAGATTAATGCACTCATTCAAGCAAGTAGTGCAAAAGCTGCGGAACTCCTTCAAAAAGGAATCTCTCCAGTTATTATTATTGTCGACCCTCAACTTCGTCGTGGAGTTGCAGAGATTTTTGAGAGGTTCTCTCTTGACATCATAACACTCTCTCATGCTGAGATAGACTCTAGTGCAACTTTTGAAGTTATGGGTTCTATTACAGTAGAAACAAATTAAATTAAACTAAAACAAGGTATCAAATGAATGTTCACCACTTATCACATATAGATTTAGACGGCTATAGCTGTCAACTCGTTATGAAACAGACTCCATACAATATTACTAACTACAATGCAAACTACGGTGCAGAAGTAAGATCTAAACTAGAGTTTATTCTTGAAAATATTAAAACATCAAAGGTTAAAGATGCCTTGATTTTAATAACGGACCTTAACCTTACAGCCGATGAGTCACGTTGGTTAAACAACGAAGTAATTAGGATGAATGAGTATGGGACAAAAGTAACACTTACTCTTTTAGACCATCATGGTAGTGGTGAAGAGAGTGCTAAAAAGTATAAATGGTACTTCCTAGATGTTGAGCGATGTGCTACTAAAATTACATACGACTACGTTAAAGAGAACTTTGAGTTTGATGAGCCTGAATGGATGGAGAAGTTTGTAAACATTGTTAATGCCGTCGATTTGTGGAAACAAGAGGAGCATGATAACTTTGAGTATGGTAAAGTTTGTATGAGACTTGTCAATGAGACAAGAGAATTAAACCGTGTAATGTTTGCTACTGAAGATAGTAACTACAAACTCTCACTACTACTAGCCGCTACAGAGTATGTCGATGAAGAGAATGCTCCTGTGGTTTTAGATGAGAAAATACATACCCTGAAAAAGAACTTCTTTAAAATAGATGACGACAATACACTAGACAACTTAGCTACAAAATATGTTGTAGCATTACTTGGTGCAAAGAAGAGTACAAATACCATCTACTACAAAGGGTACCGTGGATTCCTATCGTATGGTGTTGGTAATACTTCTATTGTAGGAAATGGTTTTTTAACGGCTTATCCTGATTATGACTTTATTGTAGATGTAAGTTATAGAGGAGCGATGAGTCTTCGTGCCGCAGATAATGTAAGTGTAGCACTCATTGCTAAAGAGTGGGCTAATGGTGGAGGGCACCCTAACGCAGCGGGTGGAAGAATTATGGGCTTTAAAGAGCAGTATCGTTACGATAAAGTTAAACAGCAGATAGAAACACTTATAAGTGATAAAGAGTCAGTAGCAGGTAAGCTTGAGTATAAGCAGAGCGAACTTTAAGAGAGATTCCTCTCTTTAGTTATTTAAAAAGTAGTTCTCAATTCCATTGGCTAAGCCTAAGGCTATCTTTTTTTGGTAGCTGGACTTAACCAATCTTTGAGCCTCTACAGAGTTTGTGATAAAGCCTACTTCAACTAAAACAGATGGCATTTGTGCTCCCACAAGAACCCAAAACGGTCCACCACGAACACCACCATCTCTTACATCTGAGTATCTTTTATTGAGCATACCCAGCATTCCACGTTGCAAGTCAATTGCAAGCTTATTGGATGCCACAATATTATGAGAGTTAAGTGTATTTAAAAAACTATCTTTACCATAACGATTCATTTCACCAGTATTCATAGAGTTCTCTTTTGCAGCTACTCTTTTTGCACGTTCTGAGCGTGAGCGTTGGAGAAAATAACACTCTACCCCATGTGCCTTCTTTTTAGGAGAAGCATTTGCATGAACAGAGACAAATATATCAGCATTTTTACGTTTAGCATATTTTGTTCTATTGCTAAGCTTTATAAACTTATCACTATCTCTAGTCATATAAACACGGTAACCACGAGACTTTAAAATCCGTCGTAACTCTTTTGCAATGCGAAGAACAACAACTTTTTCTCTGTATTTTCTATAGCCAACTGCACCAGGGTCATCCCCTCCATGTCCAGCATCTATGACAATAACCTTATCTCTATCCAATCTCTGTGGGGAAGTTTTTTTACTAGGAGTAAAACTAGTTTTTCCTATGGCAATAATAATTTTACTCAACTCTTTTTTAAAGCGAACATTTATCTTTTTATCGTTCTCTATAACTAAGCGAAGTGTATTGGAGTTAAACTGTGCTAGTTTAATTCTTTTAACACCTTTTTTTCTTAGTTTCTGCGCTTTAGTAAGCATAGAAGCATGAATATCAAAAACATATTTATAACTCTTTTTCTCTTTATCATAAAGAGTAAAGTAGTTTATCTGTTTCAAAGAGAGTTGTCTGTCAAATTTAAGAATGAGTTTTTCATCAAGCCATCGAACAGACTCTAACTTATGGGATGAAGTGAGTTTGATTTTATTTTTATTATTTGGAGTTTTTTTAAATATATTTTGTTTGGGCTTTTTTGGCTTTGTAGGCTTCTTAACCACGTTATAGAGACTTTTATGTGGTTTAGAAGATTTTAACTCTTGTGCATAAGTAGATACATCAATATGTAGCGCTTTTCCACTTTTAACGATACCCTTGAGTGCACTTTTTTTAAGCTTATCATCTTCTGCCATAATAGAGCGCAAATAGAGATTTTTGTAGTCGTTATAAGCACGAAACTTATTACTTTTGTTACTCCCTTGCATAAATCCATCTGCACGTTTGAGTATCTCTTTGCTACTAAGTGCACTAAGAGAAAGGGCAAAAATAAAAAAAAGTACTACAAGACGCAACATATAGCTATTATTCGCCTTGAGTCAGTTTATTCATAAGCTCTTTTACAGAGATAATTTCATCTGCTTTATAACCATTAGTTCCAGAGAAGAAAAGACCTGTCTCTTTGTTCCCTTCAAAAGCATCACTCAATCTATCGGCAATACAAAAACCAACCTCTTTAGCTTCCACTCCACGATTACAAGGAGCTACACAGTTAGAGATACATTTAATAGCAGGCCCTTCACGTTTAGCAACTAAGTGTGTAAGGTTTGTAACTATCCCTTGTGCAGGATAACCAACAGGAGAACCCATCAGTTGAATATCTTCCTCTTTTGCAGCTAAAAGAATATCTTTAAAGTTTTGATGTGCATCACACTCATGTGTCGCAATAAAACGTGTACCCATCTGAACAGCACTTGCACCAAGAGAGAGCATCTCTTCAATGTCTGATTTATCCCAAACACCACCAGCAGCAA
>Ga0256824_10000559_pt1 | contig 14361 bp, 15 predicted proteins | sample CV67metaG_FD_191570 | JGI IMG/M metagenome (GOLD analysis project Ga0256824, IMG submission 191570) | Hydrothermal vent microbial communities from East Pacific Rise, Pacific Ocean - CV67 | ecosystem: Environmental > Aquatic > Marine > Hydrothermal vents | place: Pacific Ocean: East Pacific Rise...
TTTTTTAATATTAGGCTAAATATCTCTCTAAGATAATCTTTGCAGCCACGGAGTCTATTTTTCCATCTTTTTTGTGTCTAAAAATACCTTGGGTGAGTTCTTTTGCTTCTATACTTGAGCTTTGTTCGTCTTGGTAGGCTACGGGGATGGTGAGTTCGAGGAGAGAGACAAAGTGTTTGATGCGTCTCTCCATCTCTTCAGAACTTGCGGCGTCAAGAGGAAGTCCTACGATGAGTTTTTCTATTTCCCACTCTTTTAAAAAAGTGTTGACGTCACGTGCTGCTTGGTTACGGTTTTTACGTAGGATGGCATCTTGAGGCATAACGATGTCACCACTAAGGCAAATCGCCACACCTATTCGTTTGAGTCCTACATCTATACTTGCTAATTTCATAAAGGGATTATAGCAAATTTAGTATCTATCGTAGCCTCTTTCATAGTTTCTATTATTGTGTCTTGTTGCACAAAAACCATAGTGACTTGCATTTGCAGGCATGTAGTAATTGCGGTCAAAAAGCCCACGACCTCTTACTCTATCTCTGTAAGTATAGTATCTGTCATAACTGTAAAATGTATCTTCGAAGTAATATCCGTAACGATTGAAGTATCCATAGAAAAAACCTTCATTATCATAAAATGATGCTCTATCATATTTGTAGGCTAAAATCCAACCTCTATTACTGTAGTTATATCCACGTTGTCTTGTAGGACGATAATTGTCTCTATAGTCAGATCTATCATAGTTATAGCCATTACTGTAGGGTTGTCGTGTATCATAACGCATATTTTTTGATGTTGTACGTTTCATTTTTGAATTGGTAACTCTTTTTTGCTGAGTGGTTCTTCTTTGTTGTGTACGTTTAAACTCTTTTTGTGTCTTAAAGTTTCTTTTCATAGCTTTGTGTTTAGTAAGTTTATGATCCATTCTTTTTATTTTTGTCTCTGAGATAGGCTTAATATTGTTCTCATTATGTGATGATGCATACGCAGTGCTCAAACCTAAAGTGATGATGAGTGTTATCAATAGTTTATTCATAGTACGTCCTTTATTGTTAAGTATTGTAAGGTGTAAATATATTTCTTACTTGAGAAATAATAAGATAAGTTTGTGTAGCTATTGTGAGTATATAAGTAAAAAAATAAAATCCTTTGATAGAATTGTGTACGGGGAAATGACATTATTAATAAACCAAGGTAAATAATATGCATTTTAAAAAGAGTTGGACGGGAATTTTAGGACTACATACAGCATCATCACTACTTCAAGCCTCAGAGGTGCCCGATACAAATAGTTGGATACTATGGATCGCTCTTGTTTCTTTAGCTGTGGTGGGTATCTTAATACTATTTGTTTCATCAAGACAATCACGTAAACTACAAGACCTTCACCAAGCACTCTTTGAAAAACAGATAGAGATGGAAAAAAATCAAAATCTTCTTTTAACGACAATGAGTGAAAATATTCATAATATTGCAAAGCAAGCGATTGAAGAGGGCAGACAAGTTATCCATACACCATCTGTAAGTGTAGCGAGCAAAGAAGAGATATTTTCCACTGTAGAAAATAGACTTTTAGATGTGACCAATGATTTAATTGACTTTTTAAGACTCAAGTCTAAAAAAGTAGAAATCGTTAATGAAGAATTTAATATTAATAACGTGCTGAATGAAGTATCTGGGACTATATGTACCAAATTTTCAGGGAGTCACACTGAGCTTATTTTTGATATTGACAAAAACATTCCGCGTAGACTGATAGGCGATTCATTACACTTAGGGCAGATTCTTGAGAGTCTTCTTGAGTATCAGATGGATCAGGCTAACTTAACAGAAGTCAAATTAGAAATCTCTATGTTCGATACCTATGCTGATAATATAGAGATGCAATTTAAAGTAACAGATACTGGACTAGGACTGACTTCAGAACAACAAGAAAATTTGTTTACACCTTACTACGATGAAGAAATAGGCTCTTATGTAGGCTTAGGGTTATTTGTCTCGAACGAACTTGTAAGTATGATGGATGGTAAACTTTCCTTACAAAGCACCATAGGTAAAGGGAGTACCTTTACTTTAGCTATTCCTTTAACGGTAGTAGATAAAGTAAACAAAAGAATGTACCGTCTGCCTAAAAAAGTACTGATAGAAAAACAAGTCCTTATTGTAGATGATAACTATAACTCGAGCTTAGCTATCAAAAAAATGTTTGCTTACTTCAGACATGATGTGACAGTACTCACACAAGAAGAATTTAGACGTAATATCCCAAATCTTACGCCTTTTGATATTATCGTTTTAAATGAGAATCTCTTTACGCTACGATTGGTAGAGTATTTGACTAAGATAAAAATGGGTAAATCATTTAAGGTTATTGCCCTTAATGCATTACTCAGAGCAGACAAAAACACTTTTGTAGATGATGTGATAGATTTACATCTCTTCAAGCCACTCAACCAAGAGCGTATTTTTGAGCTTATTGTTAGTTTATATGATTTAAAAGATTCACTTGATCCTGAAGAGAAAAAAGATGAAGTAAAACGTGTTCAAACACACAAGTCACACATTATTGAGACAAAAAATATGACCCAAGAACGTTTCAAAGATTTCAAAGGGAAAAATCTTTTAATTGTGGAAGATAATCTTATTAATCAAAAAGTATTAACAAACTTACTACATCTTTCCAAGATTAAACTAAGTATTGCAAACAATGGACAAGAAGCTGTTGATATGGTAAAGGATAGCAAAAATAAATTTGATATTGTTCTTATGGATATCAATATGCCAATTATGGATGGTTACACGGCTACACAAATGATACGCTTAGATAGTAAATTTGATACATTGCCTATTGTGGCTTTTACGGCTTTAGTATTAGACAGTGAGATTAAGAAGATGTTTAATGCAGGTATCAATGCCTTTCTAGCAAAACCACTCAATGTGGGTAAACTTTATACGGCACTTGCGATGTATCTTCTTGACGCACCACTTCCTAAAGCAGCACTGATTAAAGATATAGGGGAACAAGAAAAAGAGATGGTTGTATATGCAGGTATTGATATATCAGAAGGTATTAAGCATTCAAATAACAGTGAAGCCCTCTATCTTGAAGTACTTAAAGAATTCTCCGAAGCATATGGAGAGAGTGATACGGTCTTTGAAAAACTTGTTAAAGAGCATCGCTATGAGCAGATTAAAATGCTTTGTATTGATATGAAAGGACTTACTGGTGCTATTGGGGCGAAGGATATGCATCAGTTGATGACAGAAATTTTACAGATGCTTCTTTACAAAAAGTATGATATTGTAGGGAACTATAAAGAGAAGTATATCTTTGAGATAAAAACACTAAATCGCTCTATTAAGAAGTATCTCTCAGATATTTAGAAGGCTAACTTGGTACAGCCTTTTTGGGTAAACGCATACCTGCTTTCCATGGAGTAGTGTAGCGCGTTGTGGTACTTTTCATTTTTTTTAGGGGTACATCACAGTTCATATATTTTGCACGTTCATTTTTACTAAGGTAACGTTTACAAATCTTTATACGTTTAAAGTATTTTGGCTCTTTTTCAAAATGACTGATGGTTACTTTTCTATCTTTTGAACTTGCATGAGCGAACCATCCATTTCCTAAGTACATACCCACATGGTTGATACGTTTACTTCGTTTATTGGTATTACCAAAAAATATAAGATCACCATAATGTAAGTTTTCAAATTGAATGGTTCTTCCTACCTTTGCCTGTTCTCTTGCAACTCTTGGAATGTTTATACCCATTGAACCATATATATTATAGGTTAAACCAGAGCAGTCAAAGGCATCTGGTCCTTCTTCTGCCCACACGTAGGGTTTACCAAGATAAGAGGCCAAAAGTACTTGAATATTCTCTCTATTTGGCTCACATACTTTTTCTGGTTTAATGATGTCATAATTGGGGTAGGTATAAGGCTTTTTTTGCGCACATGCAGAAAAAAGAAGGGTACACGTAGCAAGTAGTAGAAGAGCATTTTTTGTCCGTCTCATAGCAAACCTTTAGAGTATAAGCATCGCATCACCATAAGAGAAAAATCTATAATTTCTTTCTATGGCTTCTTGATATAATTCTAACGTTTTTTCCCTTCCAACAAAGGCAGAGACTAGCATAATCAGTGTACTTTTTGGAAGGTGAAAATTAGTGAGAAGATGTGTGACACGTTGAGGTAGGTTAGAGGGATTTAAAAAAAGGTCACATTCGCCTTGTATCTTTTTTGTACGCACATAGTACTCTAAGGTACGTGTGACAGTTGTCCCTATAGCAAGTATTGGTCTGTTACTTTCTAGAACCTTAGCAGATATCTTAGGGATGTGGAAATACTCAGAGTGCATAGGATGAGCAAGTATCTCTTCAGCATCTACAGGTTTAAAGGTACCTGCACCTACATGGAGTGTTACTTTATATGTTGCATGTCTTTTTTGAAGTGCTTCAAAAAGTTCCGGGGTAAAGTGTAAAGAGGCGGTAGGCGCTGCAACTGCACCTGCATTTTTAGCAAAGAGTGTTTGGTAGTCTGTTTCATCTTCTTTATTGTCTTCTCTTTGCATATAGGGTGGTAGAGGAAGATGTCCTATTTTATCTAAGATAAGGACTAGTTCTTCAAAGCGTATCTCATTACCTTTGTGGGTAAAAGTAACGACACGTGAACCGTCTTCGTTAAATGATGTGACCGTTGCCACTAAGTCATCTTCAAAAAGTAGTTTAGAATCTATTTGCACTTTACCACGTATCATCACAAGATAGTGGTGAGCATCAAGAGGTTTGTTAAAGAGAAGTTCTACTTTTCCTCCCCCTTGTGCAAAACCTTTTTTGTTGATACTTTGAGCCTCTTTTGTGCCAAAAATACGTGCTTTAATCACACGGGTATCATTTAAAAATACATCACACTCTTTTGGGAGAAACGCTAAAAGATGTTGAAAGGTGGTATGGGTAATGGTATCTGTTTTTCTATCATAAACAAGCAATTTAGCATGGTCACGAGGATGAACAGGTGTAGTAGCTATGAAGCCCTCTGGGAGCTCATAGTTATAGTTTTCGGTACGTAAGTCTAGAGACATTATTTGTTATCGTCTTGGCTTTCTTCTTCATCCTCATCTTCATCTTCGACATAAGGATTGACCATTTTAACGATAAGTATAGAGGCACCATACAGTAAGATAAGAGGTGCAGCCATCAGCAACTGTGTAAGCACATCTGGAGGGGTTAGAAGTGCTGCTACTACAAAGATAATAAGCACAGCATAACGGAAAAAGTCTTTCAGTGTTTTATCTGTTACAAGACCAAGAAGGGCTAAAAAATAAGCAAACACAGGAAGCTCAAATGCAATACCAAAACCCATTAAAATTTTAGTAAAAAACCCTACATAGTCTTCTATATTAATAAGTGGTGTATACAGGAATGACCCAAAGGTAATGAGAAATTGAAATCCAAAAGGTGTGACGACGTAGTAGGCAAAAAGTATACCTACCATGAACATGACTGAGCCCCCTACAACAAAAGGGAGTATCATCTTCTTTTCGTTAGAGTAAAGTCCTGGTGCAATGAAAAGCCAGATCTGGTAGAGAATAAAAGGTAGCGCACCAAGAAGTCCTGCAAAGAAAGAGACTTTAAGTGCTACAAAAAATGCTCCACCTACTTGGTGTGTTGTTACCATACCATCTGCTGCTTTTTTAGAAAGAGTAGCCACTTGATCTAAGGCTTCATTGAGTGGTGCAGTAATCCATTCTAGTATTTGTTCGTGGAAGGTAAATGCTACGATAAAAGCAATGAAAACAGAAAGGACAGCAAGTCCAAGTCTTTTTCTTAGTTCTACGAGATGAGGACGGAGTTCATCAAACATTAGGCATCACCTTTTGTATTTTTATCATTATTTTTCTTTTCTATCACTTTTTCTTTTTTTGATTTTTTAAATGTAACTGTTTCATTCTTTGGTTCGACAGGTGTTGTCATCGTTTCTGATGTATCATTATCTTTTTTTACTTGTGCCATTGGAAAATCTCCAGAAGGTTGTTCGTCATAAATAACATCGTTTAAATCATCAAAAGCAATATTTTTAAAGCCCTTAAGTTCTTCTGTCGCATCATTGAGCTGTTTTTTATAGCTCAGTGCCTCTTCTTTAAGGTCTGCGATTTTCATCTCTTCTTCTAAAGAACTTTTAGCATCTCCGATAGTCTTTTTAACCCCTTTGATAAACTTCGCCATTTCTACAAGTGCACTCGGTAGTTTATCTGGGCCTAAAAATAAGATAGCTATAACAGCAATGAGAAGTAATTCGGTAAATCCGATTCCAAACATACATGACCTTTAAATTAATTAAAGGTATTTTAACAGATTATCCTAAAATATAGAGCGAAACTTCATCAGAGAGGAAGAAATTTTCATTATAGTAGTGTGTAGTAGAAGCGCTTAGTTTATTTTCGTCACAAAGTAGGTTGGCACGCTGTATCATATCTGTAGAGAGAGAAGATTTTTCTATCCCTATATCTGAGCGTAAACCTAAGAATATTTTTTCTGTTAGGAGTTCTTCTTGTGTGAGTACTTCTTCTGTAATATTTAGGGGATTTTCGATATAAGATTCTATGGTAGTTGTTGGATAAAAACGTCTATCTTTTAAGAACCCTACAGCACCAGCACCAGCACCGATGTAATCTTTTATCTCCCAATAACCTTTATTGTGTTTACTTTGATACGTTCCAAAATTAGATATTTCGTAAGCTTTAAAGCCTCTTTTTTCTATTTGTGCAGTAACGAAAAAAGCAAGATTTTCATCTTCTTGGCGTACTTCTGGGGTGGATGAAAACTTTGTACCATCTTCAATGGTAAGTTCATAGGCTGAAATATGGTCGATAGGGAGGGCGAATGCATTTTCTATATCATTCAAAAGAAGTGCCTCAGTATCTCCTTGGTAGTTGTATATTAAGTCTAAAGAGATATGTGTAAAACCAAGGCTATGAGCATGTGTTATGGCATCTTTTGCTTGTTGTGGATTGTGTGCTCTGTTAAGTAGTTTAAGTTTGTTTGCATTAAAGCTCTGTACCCCAAAACTCACACGGTTTACGCCAAGGTCTTTCATCCCTGAAAGCCACTCTTTCGTAGCTGAATTAGGATTGGCTTCTGTAGTGATTTCTGCATCTTTTTGAAGGTAAGTTTGGAGTAATTTGAAGAGTGGTGCATAAAGTTCAGGAGATACCGTAGAAGGAGTCCCCCCACCTATAAAGAGTGTCTCAATACTATTTTTTTTTGCTTCAAAACGTTCAAGTTCAAAGCTTAGTTGTTTGTATAATGCATGCATATAATCTTCACGTGTATCAAACTTATCGACATAGGTATTAAATGAACAATAGTGACACTTTGAGTCGCAGTAAGGGATGTGAATATAAAGTAACATTATGACCTTCTTCTTAAAGATGGGTAAAACCAATCTTTCAATTCATCTCACTAAAGCTTTGCACTTGGCAAGAATATTTAGATAGATGTAATCGCATTTTAGATAAAATAATATCAGAAAAAGAAGTGACTTCAGTTGAAGTTCTTTATGAAAATTAAATATAAGAGTTGACATTATGCCAAGACAAAAGACATACCGTCCAAACGTCGCAGCCGTCATACTCTCTTCCAAATATCCAGATAAGTGTGAATTTTTTGTAGCACATCGAAGTGATATAAAAAATGCGTGGCAATTTCCTCAAGGGGGCATCGATGAGGGAGAGACACCCAGAGAAGCTTTAAGACGAGAATTGTTAGAAGAGATTGGTTGTGATAAGGTAGAGGTTTTAGGGGAGTATCCTGAGTGGATTTCGTATGATTTTCCGCAGAAAACGAACAGTAAAAAATTGTACGCCTTTGATGGACAGACACAGAAGTATTTTCTGGTTCGTCTTAAAGAAGGTGCAGAGATAGATTTACAAGCGTATGACATTCCTGAATTTCAGGACTATTCGTTTGTTGAATATGATGAATTATTTAAAAAAGTAACTTACTTTAAACGAAAAGTTTATCGTAGGGTGATTGATTATTTTATTAAAGAAGGTTTGATATAGCATGTTAGTTGTACATAAATATGGTGGTACAAGTGTTGGTGATTTAGATCGTATCGAAAACGTAGCAAATAGAGTTGCTAAAGTGAGAGATGCTGGTGACGATGTCGTTGTGGTCGTATCAGCAATGTCAGGTGAGACGAACAAACTGATAGGATACGCAGAACATTTTACAAGTACTCCAGCCAAAAAAGAAATGGATATGCTTCTGAGTTCAGGAGAACGTGTAACGGCAGCACTTCTGTCTATAGCACTTCAGTCAAAAGGTTTTGATGCTGTTGCAATGTCAGGACGCCAAGCAGGGATTGTGACAGACGATTCACATACGTATGCACGTATTGAGACGATAGACCCTACGGCAATGCATAATGCCATTGCTAAAGGTAAAATAGTAGTGGTTGCAGGTTTTCAAGGGATCAATAAAGATGGTTCAGTAACAACATTAGGCCGTGGTGGTTCAGACCTTTCTGCTGTGGCACTTGCTGGAGCACTGAAAGCAGATCAGTGTGAGATTTACTCAGATGTAGATGGTATCTACACTACTGACCCACGTATTGAACCTAATGCAAGAAAGTTAGACACTATCTCTTACGATGAGATGTTGGAGCTTTCATCACTTGGGGCAAAGGTTTTACAGAACCGTTCTGTAGAGTTGGCTAAAAAATTAAAAGTGAGACTCTATGCAAAGAGTAGTTTCTCAGATAATGAGGGTACGTTAATTACAGAGGAGAGTGACAATATGGAAGAAGTATTAGTATCAGGTGTCGTACTAGATAAAAATCAAGCGAGAGTAACACTTAGAGGTGTTTCAGATAGACCAGGGATTGCAGCAGAGATTTTTACAAAGCTTGCAAGTGAAAACATAAATGTAGATATGATCATTCAAAATATGGGAACAGATGGTTCAACAAACCTTGGTTTTACTGTACCTCAGTCAGAGCATGAAAATGCAAAAAAAGTGATGGCTGCATTTGACCATGACATTGAAGGTATGGACTTTGACGAACATGTATGTAAGGTCTCTGTGGTTGGTGTAGGTATGAAGTCACATTCCGGTGTTGCTGCTACAGCATTTACTGTATTTGCAGACTCAAACATCAATATACAAATGATCTCTACCTCTGAGATAAAAGTTTCTATGGTTATAGATGAAAAATATGGGGAACTTGCTATTCGTGCATTACACGAAGCGTATGAGTTAGATAAATAATAATATGCAACAACTATTAAAGTGGACACTCGACACCATACGTGAAGAAGAGTCAAGTTTTTCTTGGATGGAAGAGTACCGTTACGAATGGGCACCGTTAGTAAAATCTGCTGTGGCTCAAAGTGTAGAAGGTAAGACAGTACTTGTGTTGACAGATGAATCACGTAAGTGGTTTGGAAAATACATTTTAAATGCAGTTAATGACTTACGTAAGAACAGACCACTTTTACCTTTTTATCAACTTCCTGAATGTTTTCCTAGCCTTTCTATGCTCAATTCAACGGGTGAACTTCAGTTACTAGAAGATATGTTAGATATTTCATACCCCAATGGATACTATATATGGTATATCGGGAAAGGTGATCATCCTTATACTAAACTTGCCTATAGATGTGAAGATAGTTTTTTATGGCTGTTTGATGAAGAGGTACAAAATGCCTTTTCATTACGTTCATCAGATCCACTGTTAGACATTAAGTTGCTACAACTGTATAAACTGTTTGATAATACCCTCTCTGCTGCACTCTTTGGGGAGCTTGAGTTAGATTCATGAGATTGACTAGTCAAGTTGTTGTGACAACACAGATGTCTAAGGCAATTAAAGATTTAGAACAACTACGTACTGATGAGTCGATTGTTGAAATTATCATCCCAAGTTTAGCAACTGACTCCGAAGAGGGTGTACCTACACAAGCACATATCCATAGAATAATCACAGATAAAGTCTCTTTTTCTGTGAGTGATGCCAAGTTAGCGATAGAAAAAGCATATATGGCAAGTGATGAACGTACTATTATCATACTTGCAGACAAAGCCTTTAGCCCCTTGGTACAAAATAAACTTCTCAAAGTGATAGAAGAACCACCTAAAAATAAAGAGTTTATCTTAGTCACCGAGAGTAAATCTACGGTGCTAGCTACCATTAAATCAAGATTGCCTATTACCGTGCTTTCTGAAAAAAGAGAAGAAGAGATTCTCGGGTTAGATATTATGCAACTCTCTTTATCTAGTGTCTATGAATTTGTGCAAACACATAAACGTACAGATACCAAGGCGATGACTCTTCTGATTGAACGTATTGTTAAAGAGGTGATAGCTTCTCAAGATTATAATCTTGATGATAAGACTTTGACCCTGTTCTCCAATAGTTATGTGGCATTGGATATGGGGTCGCCCCCTCAGTTTGTTCTTAATACATTACTTTTGAAACTACTAGCAAGAAAAAAACGATAAAATAACTACAATTACACCCTACAAAGGAGTTTTTATGCATATTTATAAACTTGGTTCCATTGCAGACAAAAAAGCTGCCCTTAAAACACTTGGTGTTGAGAGTGGTGGCGTGAGCATCATGGCTAAGAAGATGGAACTTCTTTACTTTTTTATCAAAGATTTGAAAACCCCTGCAGCAAATATACTCAAACAAGATGCACTTAGCATCGGAGCAGACTTGGCAGTACCAGGTGGTGTGATACTCTGTGAAAAATCTCTATATGATTGTATACTCATAGGTACGCGTAAACATATGGAGACTCTTTCTAAAAAAGAGTTGGCACAACCTTTTGGACTCAAAACAGTTGCTACAGAGCTTAAAAAGTTTCTAACGATTAAAAATAGTCTTACACAAATTATGGGTGTTATTAACGCCAATGATGACAGCTTTTTTGAAGGAAGTCGTTTTCAACATGAAGATGCTGTATCCCAGATAAAACAGATGATAGCTAATGGTGCAAACATCATAGACATCGGTGCAGTATCGTCACGTCCAGATGCAGAGTCGGTGAGTGAGCTTGTCGAACTCGAACGCATCAAGCCTATTTGTGATGCTGTACAGTCTGAAAAGCTCTATGAAAAAGCTATTTTTTCCATAGATAGCTATACGCCATCGGTTGTAGAGTATGCTTTAAAAAGTAGATTTACACTTATCAATGACATTACAGGTGCAAGTGATGAAGCCATTATTAAATTAGCTGTGAAGTATGATGCTAAACTATGCATTATGCATATGCAAGGTACACCACAAACTATGCAAAAAAATCCTAGTTATGAAGATGTGATGGTAGAGGTAAGTGATTTTTTTGAAGAACGTATAGCCAAATGTGAAGCCTTAGGCTTGGAGAGAAAAAACATCATTTTAGATGTTGGTATAGGCTTTGGAAAAACTTTAGAACATAACCTTACACTCATTAAAAATATGGCACATTTTAAAGTCTTTGGCTGTGAAGTACTTGTAGGTGCTAGCCGTAAGTCTATGATAGACAAGATTATTTCTACCCCTACAGAAGAGCGTTTAGCTGGTACACTTGCCATACACCTCAAAGCTGTAGAAAATGGTGCAAGCATTGTGCGTTGTCATGATGTGAAAGAGCATGTACAGGCTTTGGCTGTGTATGAAGCGATGAAATAAAAAAGAAAGTTAACAATTTATATGACACATGAAGAATATTTAAAAGTAACAGTACTTCTAAACACATGGGCACACGCCTACTATGTAGAAGACAACCCTGTAGCCACAGATGAAGAGTATGACAAGCTTTACCATGAAGTATTGGACTATGAAACTGCTAATCCCTCTGATGTAGTAGAAGACTCACCGACCAAACGTGTGGGTGGAGTAGTGCGTGATGAGTTCTCCAAAGCGAAGCATATCAAACGTATGTGGAGTATGGAAGATGTGTTTACTACTGAGGAAGTGCAAGAGTGGTTAGACAGAACAGTTAAAAATGTAGGGGAGTGTACCTACTTTTGTGAGCCTAAGTTTGATGGGGCGAGTATGAACTTGCTCTATGTTGATGGTAAGCTTGTGCGTGCCATCACCCGTGGAGATGGTGTCATAGGGGAAGAGGTAACAGACAATGTACGTACCATTCGTTCTGTGCCTCTTACTATAGACCATGAGGGACAGATCGAGATACGTGGAGAGGTAGTCATACGTAAAGATGACTTTGAAATCATCAACTGTGAGAGGTTAGAGGAAGATGAACAACCTTTTGCTAATCCACGCAATGCAGCAGCAGGAAGCCTTAGACAGTTAGACAGTTCTATTACGGCAAAGCGTAGATTGGTTTTCTACCCTTGGGGACTTGGGGAAAATAGCTTGACTCAAAGTAAACTTTCTGAGAAAATGGATTTTGTCTATGAGTTAGGGTTTTTAGAACCTCCTCATGCACAAGAGTGTAATAGCATAGAAGAGATAGAAGAGTTCTACCAGTTTCTTATAAGTAAGCGTGATGAAATACCGATGATGATGGATGGTATGGTTATCAAGGTAGATGATGTACATCTACAGGAAGATTTGGGCTACACAGTCAAAGTACCTAAGTGGATGTGTGCGTATAAATTCCCAGCAGTGGAGAAAGTTACCAAAGTAAATGACATTACCATACAAGTAGGGCGTACAGGTGTACTCACCCCTGTGGCAGAGGTAGAACCAGTAGACTTAGACGGTGCAGTCATAGCCCGTGCAACACTTCATAACTTCGATGAGATAGAACGTAAAGGGCTTATGATAGGTGACTCTGTCATACTCATACGCTCTGGCGATGTGATACCTAAGATAACCAAAGTGCTTACCGACAGACGTGATGGCTCGGAAGTAGTAATAGAACGTCCTACAGAGTGTCCTACTTGTCACTCTGAAGTGTTAGATGAGGGTACGCTCATCAAGTGTCAGAACTTAGACTGTCCAGACAGAGTGGTAAATTCCATTATACACTTTGCTAAAAAAGGGTGTATGAACATAGATGGGCTTGGTTCTAAGATAGTGGAGATACTTGTAACAGAAGAGAAAATAACAGATATATTAGGTTTATATCATTTAAAGTTTTCAGACCTAGAAGGCATGGAAGGCTTTAAAGAGAAGCGTATCAACAAACTACTTGATGCCATAGCCGACACAAAAGGTGTACCTCTTCACAGACTTATCTCTGCGATGGGCATAGAACATATAGGAGAGGTAGCAGGTAAGTCCTTGGCTTTAGAGTTTGGGCTTGGTATAGTCGATGCTACACTTGAACAAGTAGTAGCCATAGACGGCATAGGCGAAGAGATGGCGAACTCTCTGTTAGAGTTTATGAGAGTGAACCATGACTTTGTGTTAAAATTGTTCGATGTTATCGAACCTACGGTGGAAGAGAAAGTAGAAGCTGAGGAAAATCCATTTAAAGGCAAGACAGTAGTACTTACGGGTTCTATGTCTGTGAGTCGTGGTGTCGTAAAAGAGATGCTTGAAAAGCTTGGTGCTAAAGTGAGTGGTTCTGTGTCTAAGAAGACGGACTATGTGATTTATGGTGATGATGCTGGGTCTAAGTTGACTAAGGCTGAGAGTTTAGGTGTAAATACACTAACAGAAGATGAAATGAGGAGACTGATATGAGATTAGACAAATACCTAGTAGATGAGGGTTATTACGAGAGTCGTAACCGTGCGAATGATGCTATAAAGGCAGGGCTTGTGACTATGGATGGGAAGAAGCCTAAAGCTTCTGCTAAAGTAGATGAAAACACAGTAGTAGAAGTGAAAGATACGAAGTTTTATGTAAGCCGTGCTGCACGTAAACTTGAAGACTTCTTAGCTGAGTACACAGTAGAGATGAAAGACAAGAGAGCTTTAGATGTAGGATCTAGTACGGGTGGTTTTGCTCAGATAGTACTTGAAAATGGAGTAGGCTCATTAAGCTGTGTGGATGTGGGTAAAGACCAACTGCACATCTCTTTACGTGAAAATGACAAAGTGTCACTATATGAAGAGACAGATATCCGTGATTTTACGAGCGAAGAAAAGTTTGAGCTTGTGACTTGTGATGTATCTTTCATCTCTGTACTTAAGATAGTAGATGATATAGACAGACTTAGTCAAGTTGGTACAGATATTATCATACTTTACAAACCACAGTTTGAAGTAGGTAAAGATGTGAAGCGTGATTCTAAGGGTGTAGTGCAAGACATCGATGCCATTGCCAGACGTAAAGAAGAGTTTGAAGCCTGTGTGAAGAAGATGGGTTGGATGGAGAAATACCAAGCACTTTCACGTGTACAGGGTAAAGAGGGTAACCAAGAGTACCTTTATCATTTTGTAAAACTGTAGG
>Ga0256824_10000560_pt1 | contig 14349 bp, 14 predicted proteins | sample CV67metaG_FD_191570 | JGI IMG/M metagenome (GOLD analysis project Ga0256824, IMG submission 191570) | Hydrothermal vent microbial communities from East Pacific Rise, Pacific Ocean - CV67 | ecosystem: Environmental > Aquatic > Marine > Hydrothermal vents | place: Pacific Ocean: East Pacific Rise...
CTATAACAGATGATGAATTAGATAATCGTATAACTAATATTGAAGAGAGTAGTATTGTCATATGGGATAAGAAAGAGAGACTTAGTTTGGCTGGAGTTCAAGAGAAGTTACCAGTCATTATAAAAGATGCTCAAATTGGTTTAGGAGACGGACTACTATCTTCTACTCATATAATGAAATTTCAAACTAAAAAGCATGCAAATATAGTTGTTAATGAACTCTTCTGTATGAAGTTAGCAAAGAAGATTAATCTGAATGTAGCAGAGGTAGAGTTGTACCGTTTTAAAGAACATCCTGTTTTAATGGTAAAACGATTTGATAGAGTCTATAGAGAGAATAGGGTAGAGCGACTACATGTAATAGATGCTTGTCAAATGTTAGACTTATCTTCAACCCATAAGTATGAGAGAAACTTTGGCTCAGGTAGAGATGTTCAAGATATAAGAGAGGGTGCAAGTTTTGCTAAACTTTTTAAGAGTGCTGATATATGTGAAGTTCCTGCAAAAGCTAAGTTAGAGATGCTTAATTGGAGTGTTTTTAATCTAATAGTTGGTAATTCAGATGCTCATGGTAAAAACTTCTCATTTTTTGTCAATGAAAGAGGTATAAGACCTACCCCTTTTTATGACATCTTGTGTATTATGGCTCATGAAAATGTAGAACATGATCTTGCTATGGCTTATGGGGATGAATTTAATCCTGATGAAGTGAAAGCTTATCAATTAAGAGAATTTGCAGATGCTATAGGTTTAAACTTTAAACTTGTATCTCAGAGTATAGATAAAATAGCAAGTTTAATCATAAAAGCTTTAAAAAATGATATTCTAAATATGGGTGATTTTAATGATAAAGAAAAATTATTTGTAGATAAGTTAAGAGTATTAATTCTACAAAGGGCTGAGATATTTAAAAGTAGAGCTTCTGAGATGGGTTCAATAAGCTATGAATAAGGTCATTATGATGAAAACGAAACAACTATTTCATACTAAACTACTAGAGTTAGAAGATGGAAGTTATGATGTCTTTTATCAAGAAAAGAGATATTTACTTTCTAAGCAAACACAACTCAAAGGTAAGTTGATTAAACTTTATGCCAAAGAGTTAGGAGATAATGACTTTATTAGTTTAAATTACTATACAAATATAGGGGATGGTCTTTTAAAGCCTTGTGAGATGCCAGAAGAAAAAGTTATGGACTTTATATTAAACTTGAAGAGCATTTAACTTGATTGCATCTTATTTAAAATTTCTAAGGTCTTAGTCACATCATAGATAGCACTATGATACTGCTCATCATCAAATGCAATCTTGTAGTGGTTACACGTCTCAATAAGCTTTGGATTTTTGAGATTACCTTTAGCATTGAGTGCTTTAACGATTTTTTTATTCTCTTTCATTGTACAAAAATGATTTTCAAATGAGAGAAGGTTTCCAATATGTCGAAGTTCAAAAGAAATATTGTGAGCCACTAATGTTTTAGCATTTTTACAAAACTCTACAAAGTCAGTATCATCTTCAAAATACTCTTCATATGAAACATCTTTTCTTAGTCTTTCTAGTCTATCAGGAGAGAGTTTGTGAACGGCCAGTGCATAAGTGTTTACTTCATACTCTGAAAAATAGTATCTATGAAAAGTATTTATAACTTTGTACTTCTTATCCACAAGTTCAACTCGAAACGCAGCCACTTCAATTACATCATGGATATTTGCTGAGTTGGTTTCAAAGTCTAATATTATCATTTGTCTATTCCTATAGCTATTTATTTGTTCTTAACAGTAGAGCATGTTTTTTAGATTTTACATCCCTTACCAGCTATGTCTTCTAAGCTTGACTCTTGAAACATCTTTTGTATTAATAACTTCGGTTCCATCCATTGGTCATGCAAAGCACACTTACACATACCATTACAAAATCCTATACCCAGTAAGCACTCTTCATCTTTTGTAGAATCATTAAAAATATTGAGAATGTCGTTTACTTTGATATCTGATGCCTTTTTCTTAAGTTTAAATCCACCTTCTCTTCCTCTGATTGATTCAACCATATCTTCTTTTACAAGTTCTGTCATGATTTTTGTTAGAAATTTGTAAGGTATAAAAAGGTTTTCGGATAGCTCTGTGGCATTAATTGTCTTTTTTTCGTCGTGGTCTGTGATATATGACAAGATTCTAATTGCATATTGAGATGTATTATTAAGTTTCATTATAATATTCCTATTTCTATATTTTACATTAATATTATTAATCCAATTTTAATTACTACTTAAAGGTAGACTTAAACATTTAATGCTAATATTTCATCTACTACTTAGAGGTAGAATTTAAAAGGAGATACATATGACTGAGCGAATTACTAAGAGTATGGCTAAAAATATCTATTATGGTGGTGGAATGTTCGCCTTATTGATATTTTTAGGTTTAACTCTTGATACTGTGCATCAAATACCAAAACGATCAAATCAAGTCAACATGACAGAGTCTGTTGTCGAAGGTAAGAAAATTTGGGAAAATAACAACTGTGTAGGTTGTCATACACTAATTGGAGAGGGAGCATATTATGCACCTGAACTTATGAATGTATATAACAGAAGAGGAGATTCTAACGAAGAGACTTTTAAGGGTTATATGCAAGGATGGATGGCAATACAGCCACTTGATATACCAAATAGAAGAAAAATGCCACAATTTAATCTAACTGAGCAAGAAGTAAATAGTTTAGCAGATTTCTTAATTTGGACGTCAAAAGTAGATGCCAACGAATGGCCACCAACAATTGAAGGATAATAGAGTATGAAATATAGTTCACAAGCGGTAGCAAAGCCGTATTTTATCTTTGCACTAATTCTTCTAGCGGGAGAGTTACTTTTTGGTCTTTTAATGGGAGTTCAATATATTTATGGAGATTTCTTATTTCCTTTGATTCCTTTTAATGTTTTAAGAATGGTACATACTAACTTGTTGATTGTTCTTTTACTATTTGGTTTTATGGGTGCTACTTATTATTTAGTTCCTGAAGAGACAGAGTCTGAACTTTGGAGTCCGAAGTTAGCAATTATCACTTTTTGGGTATTTGCAGTTACAGGTGTTCTAACTATTCTGGGATATCTTTTTGTTCCATATGCAGAACTTACTGCGTTGACCTTTAACAATTTACTTCCTACTATGGGTCGAGAGTTCTTAGAACAGCCACTTCCTACAAAAGTAGGTATAGTTATAGTTGTACTCTCTTATTTGTTAAATGTATCAATGACGGTACTTAAAGGAAGACGAACAGTAATTACAACTGTTTTAATTACAGGTCTTTTAGGTCTTGCACTGTTTTTCTTATTTGCCTTTTATGTGCCTGATAATCTTATAGCAGATAAATTTTTCTGGTGGTTTACAGTTCACCTTTGGGTTGAAGCAACATGGGAGCTTATTCTTGGAGCTATCTTAGCATTTGTACTTATCAAAACTACAGGTGTTGACAGAGAGCATATTGATAAGTGGTTATACCTAATCATTGCTATGACTATGGTTTCAGGAATCTTAGGAACAGGACATCACTTTTTCTATATGGGTGCACCAGAGTACTGGTTATGGATTGGGTCTATATCATCTGCTGTTGAGCCATTACCATTTTTCTTAATGATTCTTTTTGCATACACTATGACAAAAAATAGAAAAATACAACATGACAATGAGATAGCACTTACTTGGGCAAAAGGTACTGCTGTTATGGCATTTTTAGGAGGAGGAGTTTGGGGCTTTATGCACACACTAGCACCTGTTAATATGTATACACATGGTACACAGTTAACTGCTGCACATGGACACCTCTCTTTTTACGGTGCATATGTAATGATTGTATTTACTATCATATCTTATGCAATGCCAATTTTAAGAGGCAGACCTCATGGAAACCCTAAGGCTGCTCAAAAACGTGAACTTACTGCGTTTTGGATGATGAATATAGGAATGCTAGGTCTAACTTTAGCACTTACTACAGCGGGAATTGTTCAAATCCTTGACCAAAGAGTTGGAACAGACCTTATAGGTTTTATGGATTCTCAAGAGTCTATAAATGGAATTTATATGGTGAGAGCTGGCTTTGGTGCATTAGTGTTCTTAGGACTTATGACTTACTTTACAAGTTTCTTTGTAAAAGAAAAAGCGTAGTCTTTATGTTAAATTACTGGTTAGAGTTTGAAGAGAGCATTGGTCGTGTGTGGGATAAAAACCTCAATAAAAAAGTAAATAAGTTTCATGAAAATGAGCGAGTTTACTTTAAAGACTTATCTTCATCTCTCAGTATCTTTCATCACCTTTTAGGTGGTGAAAAAGCAAAAGATTTACATGTTACAGATAAAAGATATGTAGAGACTACAAGAACACTACTCCAAAAAGTTTCATTTTTAGGAAAAGAGTTTTTTCTTACATGGCAAGATGAAAAGTCACTTTACCTACCTGCATCATTTGCTTATTTTGAGACAAAAGAAGAGAATGAAATGTTATACTACTGGCTTGTGGCAATGGCTACAAAGGTAGATGTAAATAGTAACAACCTCATTGAACAAAATCAAAAAGCACAAGAGTATTTAACCAATAAATATCAAGGTTTTAACAACTTTTATACAAAAACTTCTCTATATTTAGCTGATACATTTGAGCAGTTGTCATTTCTTAAATCTTTAGAGAGTAAAAATAATGAAGATTTAATAAATGATTATCCAAACCCTTTATGGATATACCCTCCTATACTCTCAACAAAGGGTAGTAAACCTAGTGATGATGAAGAACTTGCAAACGAGCAAAAAAGAGATAAAACAGATGATTTAGAGATGAAGAAAAAGGCAAACGAGATTGATGACTCTCATGAAACAGATGGTTTCTTGGCATTTTTACCAGAGTCTTTGATGAGTATATTTGAACAAGTAAATGTTGATAGACTTGAAGATGATACTTTTGATGAAGATGCACTGTATCATGCTGAAGATTTAGATGAGATTACCATAGGAAAAAAACAGGCAAACCTATCATCTCGCATTAAGATGGATTTGGATTTACAAGCAGACTTGACAGAGATTTATCCACTCGGTTCGGGGCATTTTATAGATGAGTGGGATTATAGAAAAAATAAATACTTAGTCAACTATGTAAATATCAAACCACAAGTCACTCTAAATGTAGTACCGATGGAACTGCCTCAAAGACTTAAAAAGAGTGTAAGAAAAATCCAATCAGAATTAGATTTACTAGAACTAGATAGAATCAAAAATGATAGATTGCCTTATGGAGATGAGTTAAATATAGATACTTGGATAGACTACTTAGGACACCAAAACAAATCAACACATCATCAGAATTTCTATACAAGTTATGAGAAAAAAACGAGAGATATGGCAACACTTATCTTAGCAGATATTTCTCTCTCAACGGAGAGCGGTATTACTCAAGATGTGAGAATTATAGATGTTATAAAAGATGGGCTAATGGTCTTTAGTGAAGCCCTAGAAAAGTTGAACGATAAGTTTGCTATTTACTCCTTTTCATCTCTGCAAAATAAAAAAGTATATTTTGGAATCATTAAAAACTTTAAAGATAGTTATGATGACCTGATTCGTGGACGAATTGATGCTATGAGACCTTACTACTATACACGTATGGGTGCAGCCATTCGCGAGTCTGCAAAGATTTTAGATAAACAGGAAAATACAAATAAATTGCTTTTGATTATTAGCGATGGAAAACCAAATGATGAAGATAGATATGATGGAAGATATGGAATAGAAGACACAAAAAAAGCTATCGAAGAAGTAAGAAAAAAAGGGATTACTCCTTTTTGTATTACTGTTGATGTTGAAGCAAAAGAGTACCTGAGTTACCTTTTTGGAAGAGATGGTTTTGCCATTGTAAGAGATGGACAAAAGCTTCCTAAAATCATCCCAGAAGTCTATATAAACTTAACAAAATAAAGGAAAATTATGTCACAAATTTACTATTTACCCCAATCAAACGAAGTAGAACTATTTCATGCAGCAGCAGGTATGGACTTGCCTATACTTATCAAAGGTCCTACAGGATGTGGGAAAACACGGTTTATCGAAGCTATGGGTGAAGAACTAGGACGAGAAGTGTATACAGTTGTTTGTCATGATGATTTAAGTGCAGCTGATTTACTAGGACGCCATTTAATAAATGAAGAGGGGACTTATTGGCAGGACGGACCTCTTACAAAGGCTGTAAGAAATGGTGGTATCTGTTACCTTGATGAGATTATAGAAGCGAGAAAAGACACTACTGTTATCTTGCACTCTTTAGCTGACTATCGACGTGTTTTACCCATAGATAGAACAGGTGAAATTATTCAAGCGCATCCAGATTTTATGTTGGTTGTTTCTTATAATCCTGGGTATCAAAATGTACTAAAGGGTATGAAGCCGAGTACAAAACAGCGCTTTATCTCACTAACATTTACTTATCCAAAACCAGAGATAGAAAAACAGATAGTTATAAAAGAGAGTGGTGTTGATGATGAAACTGCACAAAAACTTGTAGACATTGCCAAAGAAATCCGTCAACTTAGTGATACAGATATTCAAGAAGCAGTTTCAACGAGACTACTTATATATGCAGGAAAACTTATCTCAAAAGGTTTTGACCCTTATCAGGCTTGTATGCACTCTATAGTTGAGTCTCTGAGCGATGAAGAAGATGTCTTAGAAGTTTTAGAAAAATATATAGCACTCTACTTTACAAGAGCTGAGGATGTCTAAAAGTCTAAAGATAAAGGAGCTTTATCCTCCCGGAGATTTCGGAATCTGGATAGTTATTTATGTTGAGCTTCTTACCTTTGGACTCTTTTTTATAGGATATGCTTTTTCAAGAAAATACAACTTGGAGATGTTTAACACTTCTCAGCTAACACTAGATACTCAGTCGGGATTTGTCAACACACTTATTTTAGTAACTAGTAGTTATTTTGTTGTTAAAGCTGTTACGAGTATCAAAAATATGTCAGAGAACAACCTAGCACAAGCGAGTCAAACAGCTTCAAAATGGCTGATAGCTGCGATGATATTTGGTGGGGCATTTTTAGTAAATAAGGTTTTAGAATTTTCTACTATTTTTGGAGAAGGTATCACACTTAGTACAAATAAGTTTTATATGTTTTATCTTCTTTTGACAATGTTTCATTTTATGCATGTACTTTTAGGAACTATAGTCTTGTTTAATCTATACAGCAAAACAAAACTTCATGGCTATACACCTACAGATTGCCGTGGACTAGAGTCTGGTGCATCTTATTGGCATATGGTAGATTTACTATGGATTGTACTTTTTCCATTAGTTTACATAATAAGGTAAAAAATGAAAAAAATATTAGAAGCCGTTTGGATACTCTTAGTTATATTTACAATTTTTGCTTTTTTACTTGGAAAACTAGAACTTGTGAGTTCAGTTATGGTTGCTGTATTACTTCTGAGTACTTTTATAAAAGCACAACTTGTTATAGACTATTTTATGGGTTTAAAAAATGTTCAAAATAAATATAGGTTTATCCCAACTCTCTGGCTAGTCGTAGTTATATCACTAATCGCAATTGCTTACTATTGATTAAATATATAGATTTAATTATTTTGCTATAATCGGGTAAAAAGAGGATTCCTCATTTGCAAACAACAGCACTTAACATACTAAAAACTGGTAACAATGTTTTTATAACGGGTTCTGCGGGAACGGGTAAAACATATCTTTTAAATCAATATACATTCTACTTAAAATCAAGAAAAATTATTCCTACTATTGTGGCTCCTACGGGTATAGCTGCTTCTCATCTTCAAGGTCAAACTATACACTCATTTTTTAGTCTAGGTATTCGTGATACTATTGATGAGTATTATATAGAATCTCTATTAGAGAAAAAATACTTACAAACTAGGTTTTCTAAACTAAAAGTACTTATAGTAGATGAGATTTCTATGGTCTCTCCTGAGATGTTCTTAGCCATGGACAAGATACTCAGAGCTTTTAAAAAGAACAACACTCCCTTTGGTGGTGTTCAAACTATACTTTCAGGTGATTTCTTTCAACTGCCTCCTATTTCTAAGTTTCCTAAAGAGAAACGCTTCGCTTGGCAATCTCCATCTTGGAAAGAGTTAGGGTTAAAGACATGTTACCTACAAGAGAAGTTTAGACAAGATGATAATGTGCTCATTAGTATACTAGACGAGATTAGAAGTGGGAGTGTTTCAGCTAAGAATTATGAGATACTAAACTCAAGACATCACAAAGAGTTAGACATTTCGTTTACTCCTACGAAACTCTACACGCATAATGTAGATGTTGATAGAATCAATAGCGATGAGCTAAACAAGATAACAAATCCTGCACACTCCTTTGCTTACAAGTCAGAGGGAACGAGTAAGAATATAGAGAAGATATTTAAATCCTCTCTTGTTTTACAAGAGATAAGTCTCAAAAAAGATGCTGTTGTTATGTTTATAAAAAACAACCATGATTTGGGTTATGTAAATGGTACTACAGGTGTGGTAATTGACTTTAACAAGGAAACAGGTCTCCCGATAGTAAAAACATCATATGGCTCAGTTATAAAGGTCGCACTTGAAGAGTGGAGTATGGAAAACGATAGTGGCAATGTAGTTGCCAAAGTATCTCAAGTCCCACTCAAACTAGCATGGGCTATCACGATACACAAGTCTCAAGGTATGACACTAGACTCTGCTGAGATAGACCTCTCTAAGACCTTTGAAGTCGGGCAGGGCTATGTTGCACTCTCACGGATTAAAAACATAGAGGGGCTGCGTTTAATGGGCTTAAATGATAAGGCACTTAGCGTTGACCCTCTTATACTTCATATAGATGATAGAATAAAAGCAGCTTCACTAAAAGCGAGTGATGAAATATCGGCTGTCTCAGATGAAAACCTCCAAGAACTATTTAAAGCCTATATCTTAAGTATCGATGGTATAACAGATATTGATGAGATACAAGCAGAGGAAGTTATTTTAAAGTCAGAAAAAAAGATAGTTAAAAATAGTGTTACGCCTACTCATATTCAAACCAAAGAGATGATTGAGAGTTCTACTTCTATCGATGATTTAGCCTTAAGAAGAGGGATGAGTAAAGGGACTATCATTAAGCATCTTAGTATTTTAAAAGAGCAAGAACCTGATATAGATTTAGCTAAGTTTATGCCAGATACAGAGACTCTTACACTTATTCAAAACGCAGCTATTAAGATAAAAGAGAGAGCAAGAGAAGATGACTTTAGTGAGGCTGGAGAGATTCGTTTGAAGCCAATATTTGAAGCTTTAGATTCAAAAGTTGAGTATGATCTTATACGGATTTCCCTCTGCTTTTATTTATAAGTCGCTCTCTATAAGTACCAGCAGAAGCATATTTTCCACTGGTGTCATTTGTTCCTGAGTTCTCTTCTCTTATGATAGTGTTTGTTTTAGGTTGGTACTGAGTATGTTTTATACTCTTTTTTACATCTGTTTGAATATCACTTATAAGACCCTCTTTTAGGTTCTCTAAAAGAGTCATTACAAGCTCTATATTTTTATCTTCTACTAAAAGTGTTAGCTTATTCATTTTGTGCCCTTAAATTTTTGATTATGAAATTTGTACCATTTACATCGTTTTTTATTTTTAATCGCATATATGTTATAAGTAAATTTTCGTCCACACTCTTGACAAAGAAATGTAGCACGGTTCTTGTGTTTGTTATAAGAGACAAAGAGAAAGTTACCTACTTGGTCACCTTCTTTGTAGATGACCTTCTCATTTTTTGCATATGCTTTTTCCGTGAGTAGGGCATCTTCTCTCTGTTTGACGAGCCAAGTAGGCTCTATGTCTTCTTCAAATTCATAATCCATTGAGTAGAATTATACCTTGATTTTAGCTATTTTGCTCTAATGATATTGACTGCTTCTACCATGTTAATAAGACTCTGTTTTACTTCATTCCATTTACGAGTTTTTAATCCGCAGTCGGGGTTTATCCATAGTTGCTTACGAGGAAGAACCTCTAAAAGTGCTTCTATTTGAGATACTATCTCTTCAACTGAGGGAACTCTTGGTGAGTGTATATCGTAAACACCAGGTCCGACTTCTTGCTTATATCCAACTTTTGCAAATATTTTAAGAAGTTCATTTCCACTTCTGGCTGTCTCAATGCTAATAACATCTGCATCCATGTTTTCAATAGTTCTGATAATGTCATTAAACTCACTATAACACATATGTGTATGGATTTGTGTCTCAATCTTCGCTGAACTAACTGAGAGTTTAAAGTCTCTTACCGCCCAGTCTTCATAAGCTTTAATTTTGGACTCTCTGAGTGGGTAACCCTCTTTAAACGCAGCCTCATCTACCTGTATGATTTTGATACCTGCGTTTTGCAAGTCATTTACTTCATCGTTTATAGCAAGTGCTATCTGTTTGGAAACATCACCACGAGCCATATCATCTCTTACAAAAGACCAGTTAAGTATAGTAACGGGTCCTGTAAGCATCCCTTTCATTATCTTCTGCGTTTTACTCTGTGCATAAGTTATCCAATCTACTGTCATAGGCTCTGGACGAGAGATGTCACCATATATAAAAGGAGGTTTTACACAACGACTACCATAGCTTTGAACCCATCCATTTTGAGAAAAACCATAGCCCTTGAGTTGTTCACCAAAGTACTCAACCATATCATTTCTCTCAGGTTCACCGTGAACTAAGACTTCAAGTCCACACTCCTCTTGAAATGCTACACACTCATCTATGTACTTTTTCATATCATCAAGATAGTTCTCTTGAGAGATAGTGCTACTCTTATAGTTCTTTCTTGACTCTCTTACTTCTGGTGTCTGAGGAAAAGAGCCGATAGTTGTTGTTGCTAAGTCATTATACTCGAGTTGCTCTTTTTGTATTTTTATTCTCTGTTCATACTCACCATCACGAGAGAACTTAGTAATGTTGTTTATTCTGTTTTGAACTGCTAAATCGTGTATAAGTGTTGAAGATGCTCTCGAGTCATTTGCATTTTTATTTGCTATAACTTTTTGTTTTTCTACTTCACTTAGTGAATCTATTCCTTTAAAAAATATTGTAGAAACAAGAGAGAGTTCATCAAGCTTTTCAACACTATATGAGAGCCAGTTTTTTACTTCAGAGTCCATCTTTAACTCATGTTTGAGACTAAAAGGTGTGTGGAGTAAAGAAGAAGAAGTCGATACTAAAATCTTTTCTTTATCAACAGTTTGTGCGATTGCTTCTAAAAGAGCTAGGGTTGCTGTGAAATTATTTTTCCAAATATTTCTTCCATCAACTACACCTGCAATAAGAACTTTTTTACTATCTGCTATGAGTTCAAGAGAACTAAGGTTTTCTTCTCCATATAAAAAGTCAAGACCAATAGCCCAAATAGGTGTGTTTACTAAGATTTTATTTGCTTGGTATGAGTTCTCAAAGTAAGTGACAACTGCTATTTTTATCTTTGAAGATACAGCAGAGAGTCTGTCATACGTTGGTTTGATAAGACTAAGTACCTTTGTGTTTAAATCTTTTACAAAGATAGGTTCATCAAACTGAACAGTTATCTCATCATCAAGCTGAGAAATCTCAAGAAGTAACTCTTCATAAATCACTATAAGTTTTGTGTAGAGTTCGTAAGTATCTCCCCCATCTACTCTCTTAGAGAGTCCTAAGTATGTGAGTGGTCCTATAAGGTTGATTTTAGTTTTTAGTCCAAACTCTTTTGCTTGCTTATACTCAGTAATAATTTTTGTAGCATTTAGTCTATACTCATCTTCTAGTGAAAGTTCAGGAACTATGTAGTGGTAGTTTGTGTTAAACCACTTTGTCATTTCCATAGCTACTGCGTCTGTATTTCCTCTAGCCATAGAGAAGTATAACTCCTCATCTTTGAGTGTTTGAAATCTCTTAGGGATAGCATTTAAGAGAAGTGACATATCTAGCATATTGTCATATAAAGAGAAATCATTTGAACTTATATACTCAACTCCAGCATTTTTCTGATAAGCCCAGTGTCTCTGTTTTAACTCTAGTGCAACTGCATCTAACTCTTCTTTTGTACTCTTTTTTGACCAGAAGCTCTCTAGTGCGAACTTAAGCTCTCTTTTTTCTCCCACTCTTGGGAATCCTATTACATAATTTTTTGACATTACAATATCCTTTGTTTATTGTCATTTTTGACATTAATTTTTATTTTATTTTAGTAAAGTTTTGTGTGATTAAAGGGATATTGAGAGTGGAGGGTGGATACCTGAACGGCGAAATGCAAAGCAGACAGTATAGTATGTGCATCTTGGAATAAAGTTGTTAAGTAAAACCATTAGTTTGGCCTTACTTGTTAAAAGAGAGTGACAATGACAAGGTTTTGAACTTGTAACTACACTGTTAAATGCTAGTAAGTCTTTTAATGCCATCGTCTCTCCTTTATAAAATTTTGCGAAAGTATATCATACTTATTTGATACTTTTTAGAAACTCACTCATAAAACGCACACCAGCACCAGTTCCACCATAAACATTACAGTCCCAAGGAGTCTCAGTATATGCTGAACCTGCGATGTCAAAGTGTAGCCATTTGTCTTTGTTCTCTTCTCTTATGAACGCATCAAGAAAAAGTCCTGCTGTGATAGCTCCACCGTAAGGCTTGTTCGATATGTTACAGATGTCTGCTATCTCGCTTTTTATCTGTTTTTTGAGGTGTTTGTTAAATGGGAGTGATGCAGTAAGCTCACCAGAAGCCGTTGCTGCCTTACCTACATTGTGCTTGAGTCTGCTTGAGTGTCCCATAACACCAGTAGTGTACTGACCAACTGCTACCATACATGCACCAGTAAGTGTTGCAAAGTCAAAGATATAGTCTGCGTTTACCTTGTCTTGTGCAAAGTCTAGTACATCTGCAAGGACTAAACGTCCCTCTGCATCAGTGTTACGAACTTCTATAGTCTTCCCACTACGAGCGACTAAAACATCATCAGGTTTATAAGCATCCCCACCAATCATATTTTCAACTGCCCCAACAAAAGCATGAATCTCAACATCAAGTTTCATCTCTGAAGCAGCCTTGATGATACCAAGAACAGCACAAGCACCAGCCTTATCCATCTTCATAGTTACCATTGAAGCACCAGGCTTGAGTGAAAGACCACCACTATCATAAGTAAGACCTTTTCCTACAAGTGAGATGATTTTTTTTGCATTTTTAGGCTTGTATGTTAGGTGTATAAGCTGAGACTCATGACGAGAGGCACGACCAACTGCTAGCATAGATGTACAGTTCTCTTTTTTAAGACCCTTCTCGTCTAAAATCTTACATCCAAGTCCATTTTCCTTAGCAAGTTTTTTAGCTAAGTCTGCAAATGTAGGAGGGTTTAAATCTTCTGGAATAGTGTTAACGATATCACGAGTAAAACAAGTGGCATCAGCAACGATAACAGCATCACTAAAGATTTTGATAGCTGACTTGTAGTCATCTTTAGTGTAGATGATAGAGATATCTTTAAGTGTAGATTTTTCTTTTTTAGACTTGTACACATCATAAGTGTAACCACCAAGAACAAAACCCTCAACAAGAGCAAAGATTAATGACTTGTCGTCAATAGAAACATTTGCACTCTTATAGTTTGTCTTTTTAAGTGCCTTTATAGCTACAGTAGAAACACTTCTAATATCATCAGCACAAAATGCATCGACACCACAAACTAGAGTGTTTTTGTTATGTAAAAAGCAGATACTATCTTGTGAACCTGTGAAGCCTGCAAGTTTTAAGGCTTTTTTGTTTTTGTTCTTTTTTAATTGTTCACAAGTGATGTATTCTAAAGAGATATCTGTCTTAGCATCAGATATGTTTTGGTTAAGGAGTTGAATGTTCATAATGATTTTCCATATTTAAATTTATTAAAAATATAATAGCTAAATATGGATAAGAGTTAAGTAAGAGAACCTGAATAACTTCATAGCCAATGGTTTGAGAAGGTATAAGATAGAAGGCGAAAATTCGCATGAGCTACTAGTAGCTTAAAGAGTTTTCAACGAAGTAGATTATACCTTATCAAACCACCCGAAGGGCAACATTTAAAAGGCTCATTTTCTTCGTTAAACTTCATTCAACGATACTTGTATCGCTAAATAAAGTTTGCCTTGAATCTAAACCTTTTAAATGTTGTTGGCTATGAAGTTATTCAGGTTCTCTTACTTAAATAACGTAAAGAAGTACCATAAAGTAGTGAAAGATACTGCCACCAAGGACGAAGAGGTGCCAGATAGCATGGTAGTATGGTTTTGAGTCGTTGATGTAGTAGTAAACACCTAAAGTGTAAGATA
>Ga0256824_10000561_pt1 | contig 14310 bp, 11 predicted proteins | sample CV67metaG_FD_191570 | JGI IMG/M metagenome (GOLD analysis project Ga0256824, IMG submission 191570) | Hydrothermal vent microbial communities from East Pacific Rise, Pacific Ocean - CV67 | ecosystem: Environmental > Aquatic > Marine > Hydrothermal vents | place: Pacific Ocean: East Pacific Rise...
CAACTTTTTTAACTAGAGCATCTACTACTGATTCTCTTAGGTCATTTTTACTTGGAACAAAAGCATGGTTCATTGAAGTTCCAACTTTTGATTTAATACGTTGAAGCTCTTTAAACTCTAAAGGAGTTACTAAAGTAATAGCCTTACCCTTAGTTCCGGCACGACCTGTTCTACCAATACGGTGAACATAAGACTCAGGGTCAAATGGAATATGGTAGTTAAATACATGAGAGATGTTGTTAACATGAATACCACGAGCAGCAACATCAGTAGCAACTAGAACTTTTACAGAGTTTTGTTTGAAACCTTTAATAACAGTCTCACGTTGACGCTGCTCCATGTCTCCATGAAGTCCATTTGCTAAGTAACCAGCATTTGAAAGCACGTTAGAGAGTCTATCTACTTCTGATTTTGTTCTACAAAATACAACACATTTGTTAGTCTCTTCAGAGTCCATAAGACGGATAATTGCATCATCACGTTCAGACTCTTCAATAACATAGTAAAGTTGCTCAATATCAGAGTTAGTAGTCTCACCCTTAGTGATAGAGATAAACTCAGGGTTATCTAAAATTCTACTTGCAAGCGTTTTAATTGGCTGAGGCATAGTAGCTGAGAAAAGTAGTGTTTGACGGTTAGTTGGAAGGTAAGAGAATATTTCATTAATATCATCTAAAAATCCCATATCAAGCATCTCATCAGCTTCATCTAGTACAACCATAGATGGAGAGAAGTTATCAAGCATATTTCTTTTTAAGATGTCTAAAAGACGTCCCGGTGTTGCAACAACAATGTTTGCTCCACGGTTGATAAGGTCAAGTTGACGTTTGTAAGAGCTACCACCATAAACAGTAACAGTTCTTACACCTAAGTTTCTACCATACTTAAAAAGTTCATCAGAAACTTGAGTAGCTAGTTCACGAGTTGGAGTGATAACTAACATCTGAACGCCATCATTAAGTTTCATCATTGAGATTGCTGGAAGACCAAAGGCAGCTGTTTTACCAGTACCAGTATGTGCTTGTGCAACCATATCACGACCAGCTAGTACAAATGGAATAGCATCCGCTTGGATAGGGCTTGGAGTTGTAAAACCAGCGTATTTAACAGCTTGTAGTACTTCTTTTTTTAGGTTTAAATCATCAAAAGTCATTGTTGATTCTTCTTTCATTGGTGTTTCATTTTGTGCGTTTTCTTGCATCATAATCCTTTATATACTAAGGAGATGACACAAGTCGCACTCATCACTAAAGAGAGTACGGGGTATCTTCCCCTTAAAGTATTTCGCGAATTATATCTAAATATACTGAAATTACATTTAACTCAATTATATTTTTGATTAGTTAAGTTTATAGTGCTACTAAATGAAGTGATTAAAAGTTAAAACTTGTCATTTTGTCATGCTTTTTTTATGACTTGTATATTTGTAGTATAATTATTGATACTTAAACCAAGGAAAATAACTATATGCAGTTGGATCTATATTTTGTGCTCACTCTAGTAGCGTTTACTCTGTTTCTTATAACACTCTTTTTATACCTAAGACAGAGTGACATTAACAGTAGAATTATCACTCAGTACCAAGAGTTAAATGAGAAGTACAGAGATGACTTAGAAGCAAAAAATAAATTACAACTAGAGTATGTGGCACTTAATGCACGTTATGAAGGGGAGTTAAAGGCTTCAAGTGAAAAGCTTGTAACTCTCCAAGAGACTAAAAATGAACTCTCTCGTGAGTTTAAAATCTTAGCCAATCAGATTTTCGAAGATAAAACCAAACAGTTTAGTAGTGCGCACAAAGAGCAGTTTGAAACACTTTTAAAACCATTTCGCGAACAGATTACAAACTTCTCTACACAATCACGAGAACAGTTTAACGTGGAAGCTAAAGATAGATACCTCTTAAAAGATGAGCTACTGCGTTTAAAAGAGATGAACCAACAGCTCTCTAATGATGCAATTAACCTCACCAATGCACTCAAGGGAGAAAACAAAATACAAGGGAACTGGGGTGAACTTGTACTAGAGAGAATTTTAGAAGATTCTGGTTTAAGAGAGGGCATAGAGTATGAAACACAGTCTACTTTAAAATCAAGAGAGGGTGCAACCTTTCGACCTGATGTTATCATTCATATGCCACAGCAACGCGAGATAATTATAGACTCTAAAGTATCTTTGAGCGCTTATGAGCGCTTTGTAAATGAAGATAATGAGCTTTTAAAACATAAGGCTTTAAAAGAGCACCTTTTGAGTATCTCCTCGCATATAAAAGAGTTGAGTGCTAAAGAGTATGAGAAGTTAGAGGGAGTCAATAGCTTAGATTATGTCCTTTTGTTTATGCCTATAGAGGGCTCTTTTCTTTTAGCCCTGCAAGAGGATGGAGAGTTTTTTAAACGTGCTTATGAGAGTAATATTTTAGTGGTCTCTCCATCGACACTTCTGGTTACTCTGAAAACTATAGAGCATATTTGGAGAACCCAAAGACAAGAGGAAAACTCAAAAAAAATTGCTAATGAAGCCGAAGCGATGTATGATAAGCTTGTAGGTTTTGTAGAGGAGATGCTTCAAGTTGGTAACTCTATACAAAAAACCCAAGACTCCTATGAAAATGCTATGAAAAGATTGAGTAGTGGCCGAGGAAATATTATAAAAAGAGCTCAAAATATGAAAAACCTAGGATTGAAGCCAAAAAAACTTTTAAGTATTACTGCTGAGGATGATTGATGAGAGTCAATGAGAAAAAGCTTGTCTCTTACCTTATAGTACTGATGCCCCTTACTCTAGTATTAATCGCTAGTTTTTTTATTAGTACATTTTATCTTGAAAAAGTGACGAACTACTTTAACTCCGCTAAAGAGCGTGCTATCAAAGAGCATATAGATAGTAAACAGGCAAAAAGTGAAGTCTGGATACAGCAGATTAACCTTCTTTTTGATTATAAGTATAATCGTATAGAAGAGAATATTGCACTAGAACTCAACAGTAGTGTGGATGGAGCCTACAGTAGTGCTCATTTTATTTATGATAAATACAAAAATAAAAAAAGTTCCAAAGAGATTCAAGAGAGAATTCTTGATGCCCTCTCTCAACTCCATATAAAGAAGAGCTCTATAGAGCTTTTTATTACCAATTTTGATGGAAATGCAATACTGAATTCTAAAACTCAAAAGCCTCAAAAAGATTTATCAGCATACAAGGATGCAGATGGTCGTTCAATTATTTTAGAAGAGATTCAGCTTGTTCGGAAGTATGGAGAGGGTAGCATCTCTAGTAGCTATTTAGAGAGTGATGCAATGGAAAGAATTAGGGTTAAGAATTTAGGTATTTTTGACTGGTTTGTAGGTTCATCTTTGAATGTTAATAAGGAGTATGAAAAGTTAAAACTTACACTTTTTGATATGATAAAGGGTATTCCACTCGAACGTACAGATTTTATAGCTCTCTATGATGGAGAAAAAGAGTTGTATTTTTCTCCCAATATGATAGATATTTTGGGAGATAAACCGTCGATTGTTATCCCTAAAAAGCTCTCAAAAGAGTCAAAGTGGTATAAAGATAAACAGCATGAGTACTACTACTATTCTCAATATAACAAAGCACTCTCTTGGCACTTGGTGTATGGTTTTGAAATTTCGAGTATGAGCCAACAGGAGCTGCAAAAGCAGAGAGACTTAGAAGAGATGCTTGACAGTGAACTGAGTCTCATTGTTAAAGTCTCCATTGTCATAGTTCTTTTAGTCGTAATACTCTCTTTACTGCTCTCTAGAAGAGTGAATGCTATTTTTCAAGAGTATCAACATGAGGTGGAAACGAGAACTTCAGAGTTAGAAAACCTCAATGCCTCTTTAAAACATTTAGTGTTTGATGAAGTACAAGCACATAGACAAAAAGACAAAATGCTTATTCAGCAGTCAAAGATGGCGGAAATGGGAGATATGCTCAGTATGATTGCCCATCAGTGGAGACAACCCTTAAACCAGATGTCTTATGTTTTGATGAATATTGATTCAGCCTATGAGTTTAAAGAGTTAGACAAAAAATACCTTGATACAAAAATAAAAGAGGGAAATAGTGTTTTAGAGTTTATGTCTGAGACTATTGATAACTTTAGAAACTATTTTAGACCAAACAGAGAAAAAGAGTTTGTACTAGTCAGTGATGTTATTCAAACCACGTTAGGGCTTATGAAAAGCTCTTTAGATGTTGATGGCATAGAAGTAGAGATGCAATTAGAGGGCAGTGATTTAACGCATATATATAGAAATGAGTTTATGCAAGTTATTTTAAATCTAGTAAAAAATGCCAAAGATATACTTAACTCAAAAAAAATTCAAAACCCCAAGATTGTTATTAATACAATCTGTCGTAGTCATAGTTTAGTTGTAAGTGTTTGTGATAATGCAGGTGGGGTAGATGAGAAGATAATGGATAGAATTTTTGAACCATACTTTTCCACTAAAGATAAAAAAAGTGGTACGGGTTTAGGCCTTTATATGTCAAAGATGATTATTGAAGAGTACATGGATGGGAGTTTGAGTATTACTAACACCAAAGATTCTCAAGGAAAAAATATTGGTGCATGTTTTAAAATAGAGATATAAAGATAGGTTTAATAAGCGATTTCAGAGACTCTTTTTTGAACATATCTATTAGCTATATCTTCCATTCTACTAGCGACTAAAACAGCTACAAGAAAGGTTAAAAGAAACGAGTATGTTAACTTTAAACTGAGTAGGTAAGAGAGTGTTGCAAACCCAGCAAACGGTACAAGGACGAAAAAGAGACCAAGGAGGAGTTTTACTTGAATCTTTACATTTGTCTCAAATTTAGAGTGATTCCCTATCATACAACCTAAAGGTTCATTTTTGAATCTCTGGAGTTCTTGCGTAAGGTCGAAGTTTTTATGGTTTTTTTTATAGTTTTTTTCAGTTTTTTCAAAAATATTTTTTACACTAGAGCATAAAAAATTATCAGTTGTATTTAAAAAAAGATTTAAGACTGACATCAAAGCATCCTTATAATTAATATAAACGTATTATAGCATAAGTGCGAAAAAAAAGTCTAATCATCAAAAATATGCAGACGGTACCCGATACCCGATACATTTTCAATGCTCTGTTCTGGTACTTTTTTTCGGATTCCGCGTACTAGGGAGCGAATAGCATCTTGGCTCATGCCCTCATAAGCCCAAATCGCACCTTCAATCTCTTCATAGCTTACAACTCGTGTATGATGGTGTGCTAGAAGGTCTAGAAAAAGAAGTTCATTTTTAGTAAGTTTAATCTCCGAGTCCTTATCTATAATGACTTTTTCGTAAGCATTATAACTGGCTGTTTTTGAAAGTTTTAGATTAAATTTACTCTTATCTGAGATAAGGTTTATAGACATTTCAAGAGCATTTATAAGTTTCTCTTTTGTAATAGGTTTGATGATGTATTTTACAAGTTGAAGCTCAACTGCCTTGAGCAGGTACTCTGTGTCTGAGTGAGCTGTCGCTACAATTATCTGTACATTTTTATCTTGTGAACGAATATAACTCGCCATATCTAAACCATTTAAACGTGGCATGTTAATATCTGTAATAATAATGTCTGGTTTATGCTTTTTCCATAGAGTAATTGCCTCTTTACCATCCTTAGCTTCTATAACTTTTGCTGTAATTCTACTAAGGTATTCTACCGCAGATTTACGGACAGATTCTTCATCCTCGACATAAAGCAGTGTGAAATTTTGAAGTAAATCTTTCATATTTTAAGCCTAAAGTTGTTTTTAGGTATTATACTCTTATGAATATACAAACACAATATAGCTATGAGAAGAGCTGGACATCCACACAAGAAAAAGATCTTTTAAAAATGATAGAAGAAGAGGTGGGGGATGCTGATGCACAAGGAGTTCTTTCTTATATTAAAGAGGCGATAAAAAATGGAAAAACTATCTCTGTTGGCTCTTGTAAATTTAAAGAACTCAAGAGTTAAATAGTATGAGGATTAAACATACACTTTTAATCTGGTTTTTATTTTTTGCTCTTGCACCAGTAGGTATAGTCAGTTGGGTTGGTTATACAAAGAGTACACAGAGTATGCACAAGGCAGCGGTTTCAGAGTTAGCAGTTTCCGCTACGATGCAAAAAATATTTATCGATAATTGGTTTAAGTACCGTACTATGGATATCTCTACTTGGTCTAAAAACAAGTCTACAGTAGAGTTTATGCAAAAACTAATGCAAGTGTATACTGCATCACAGCTAAGCTTAGCAGATTTTGTGAAAAGTTCTGAGTATGGTGAGTTTATGATTCATAATGAAAATGATTTCTCTACATTTGTAAAAGAGTACGATTACCTGTATGATATTTTTTTAATAGATCCTAGTGGAAATGTTTTGTACTCTGTAAAAAAGAAGCCTGACTTAGGCACTAACCTTCAAAATGGACTCTACTCAAATACAAAGTTCGCAGACTCTTTTAGGAAGACTATTCAGGAGAGAAAACTCTATTTTTCAGATATGGAACTTTATGAACCATCCAATAATAATCTTGCAGGCTTTTTAACAGTCCCCATGATAGGAACTGAAGGTGAGATTTTAGGTGCTTTTGCACTACAAGTGAAATTTAATTTTATTCTTGATCAGTTTCACACTAAAGATAAGTATGTGAGTTATTTAGTTGGTTCGGATGGTTACTTACGAAGTCATATAAATACTCAAGATGAGATTTTACGTGTGAAAATAGATACGGAACAGGTTAGAAAATTTCAAGAAGATAGTGTTGAGCATAAAAGTGATGAAGAACATCAATCATTTTCATATATGGACTCCTTTGGACATCGTGTCATTGGTTTACATTATGAGGTAGATATATTGGGTGTGGAGTGGGCTATCATCAATGAAGTCAAGGAGAGTTATGTATTTGCCTCTTCAAAAGAGTTAGCACAAGAAGTATGGAAAATTTTAATTATTGTGCTATTTTTAATCGTGATTATTGCTCTTTACAATACCTATAAAATTGTGAAACCTATTGAAAATTTAACGAAAGCTAGTAAGAGTTTTTCTAAGGGAAAGCGTAATGTTATTGTGAGCATAGGTAAGGGTGTTGAGATGGAAGAGCTCTCTCATGCTTTTAATAGAATGACCGAATCGATTATGCTCAATGAACAAGAGTTAAAAGAGCAGACGAGAGCAGCTCAGGTAGCGCTTACTGCAAAATCAGAGTTTTTAGCGAGTATGTCGCATGAGATTAGAACACCGATGAACGGTGTGCTAGGTATGCTAGGATTACTTTTAGAAACAAGCTTAAATAGTGAACAGAGGCATAAAGCCACGTTAGCACGCAATAGTGCGAATTCACTTTTAATCATTATAAATGATATCTTAGATTACTCTAAAACAGAATCTGGTAAGTTAGCCATTGAATCAATTAATTTTAATATCGTCGAGGAGTTAGAGGAGTTTTTAGAAACCATCTCCTATAAGTCAAAAGAGAAAGGATTAGAGTTGACTATAGATGTGAGTGCTATAGGTGACAATATTATCTCATCTGATCCAACTAGGATTCGTCAAATCTTAGTAAATTTGGTGGGTAATGCCATTAAGTTTACACATGAGGGAAGGATCTCTGTAAAAGTTTCACTCAATAAAGAGGATGAGACTAGAGCAAGACTAATAATACAAGTGCAAGATACAGGTGTAGGAATTCCCGCCGATAAGGAGAAATCTCTTTTTGACTCTTTTACTCAGGTAGATGCTTCCACGACAAGAAAATATGGTGGAACAGGACTAGGCTTGGCAATAGTGAAAAACTTGTCTGTTTTAATGGGTGGTGATGTAAGAGTAGAGAGTACATTAGGCGTAGGAAGTACATTTATAGTTGATCTAGCGGTGGGTATAAGTTCGGATGCATTAGCATGTGAATTGGCGTCTCAAAAAGAGGAGAAGAAACGACTTCTTACTCAAAAGATGAGTTGGAAAAAAGATGCAAGAATTTTGCTTGTTGAAGACAACTATTTAAACCAGGTTGTTGCTACGGGAATGTTAGAGAACTTAGGGTTAAGCTCAGATTATGCCGTTAATGGCTTAGAAGCTCTTGTGAAAATTGAAAAAGCATCCGATGAGGATGCTCCTTATGATTTAATACTCATGGACTGCTTAATGCCTCAGATGGATGGTTATGACACAACATCAGCAATAAGAGATGCAAAAGCTGGAGTGGCTAATAAAAATATTCCTATTGTAGCAATGACTGCAAATGCTATGAAAGGCGATAGAAAAAAATGTATGGCAGTTGGGATGGATGAATATATTTCAAAACCAATTGACCAAGCGATTTTTAATACCGTTTTACAAAAATATCTGCTTTTGAAGAGTGAAATACTCCTGTGGGATAAAAAAGATATAAATAAACGTTTGGGTACATCAGCAGATCTTATGTATAAAGTGATAAAAATTTTCACTGAAAATGTAGTTGAACTTTTGGAAGAACTTGAGAATGCACTACTGCTAGAAGATAGAAAAGTAGTTCGCCTACATGCACACTCGATAAAAGGTTCTGCTGGAAACATAGGAGCATTTAAACTCCAAGAGATTGCAAAATCTATGGAAGAGGATGCTAATACAAAACCTTTTACTCAGCTTAGTGTAGAATGTAATGAGATGAAAAGTGTAATTAAAGATACAGTAGTGATATTGAATGAGTATCTTCGTAGTGTAGAAGTTGGACAAACAGTGATAAAGATGAGTCTAAAAGAGATTCAAGCAAGTTTAACCTCACTTCAAGATAGCTTATCACAAGAGGGCTCTTATGTCGATAGTGTAACTTACGAGATTTTCAAAGCCGATATCAATAGTGCAGTAAATAGTAAGTTAAAAAAATTAAGAAGTGAGATTGATAATTTTATGAGACCAGAGTCATTAGCTACAATTGATGATATTTTACTATGTTTGAGTGAGGAAAATTATGACAAATAAAGCAGTGATTTTAATAGTTGATGATGTTGTTTCAAACATTCAAACAATCGCAAGTTTTTTAAAAAACGATTACACTTTAAAAATTGCCTTAGAGGGTAAAATTGCTCTTGAACTGGCAAAGAGTGAACCAGTTCCCGACCTAATACTTTTAGATGTAGAGATGCCTATAATGGATGGTTATGAAGTACTAAAACAGCTCAAGCATGATAAAAAAACAGCATCAATTCCCGTTATTTTTGTGACAGGAAATGATAGTGTTGATGATGAAGAAAATGGTTTACTCATGGGTGCGGTAGATTATATTACGAAACCGATGCGTGCAGCTATTGTCAAAGCACGAGTAGGGACACACCTTATACTCAAAGCACAAAAAGATGAACTTGTATATATTGCACTCCACGATCAGCTCACAGGACTTTTTAATCGATACTACCTTGATGATGAAGGTATGCGTAAGTTTGCTCGCGCAAAGAGAACGGAAGATGGGTTAAGTGTTGTTATGGTTGATATAGATCACTTTAAAGCTGTTAATGATAATTATGGACACACTGTCGGCGATAATATTATTAAAGCAGTTACTAAAGTGCTAAAGCAGAACAAAAGAACCGAAGACTTTAGTGTACGTTATGGTGGGGAAGAGTTCTTAATTTTATACGATGGGTGTAGTGGCATAAATGCCAAAGCTAAGGCTGAGAGTTTAAGACAAAGCATAGAAGATTTACATCAAGATGGCATTAAAGTGACTGCAAGTTTTGGTGTCGCGGAGTTAAATGCAGAGCATGAGTCTCTAGATGCTCTGATTAAAGATGCCGATGAAGCACTCTACAAAGCTAAAGAGAGTGGAAGAAATAGGGTAGTCCTTATGGGTGAGGCACTTTAAGAGTAGAGTTTAAGCTCCACCCAATAAGAGCCATTAATGCAATGACTCCAAAAGCTGGCAGGAGTGCATAAGTGTTAGCCAAATAGACAAGCCATAATAAAATAGCCCCAAGTGGAGTAGGGACTCCTGTAAAAAACTTATCAACCTCTCCTACATCTGCATGGATATTAAAGTGTATTAGACGTCTGAGCCCTGATATAACGTAGTAAATACTCACTATCGCTGCAACAATTAAAAGCACCCCTGATAACTCTACAGCATAAGATGCTTGAAAAATTAGAAATACTGGTACAAGAACAAAACTTAAAAAGTCTGCAAAACTATCGAGTTGGATTCCAAACTCATTTGACAAATTATATTTTCTTGCAATTCTTCCATCAAAAATATCAAAAGCTCCACCTACCCATGCAAGGATGATGGCTAAGAAAAAGTTATTTTGAGTGATGAAGTAAGTAGCCATAAGTCCTGCTGTTATATTGACAAATGTAAAAAGATTTGCAAGGTTAAAGTGAGAAGAGGGTGTCCATAAAAATTTCATTGAGTACCTTAATTGTATTATGTGTGAAATTATATCTTACTTACGATTTAAAAAAGATAATAAGTGAATTTAAGCGAAATTGATAACATTTATCATTATTAAGATGTTTGTAAGTTGATATCTATTATCATTACACTAATTAATGGTTAGGAAATGATAATGATAGATATGATTTACATAGCTCAGAGTGATATACAGCAAGCACAACCTGTGAGCATAGAAAAAAAAGCGACTACATTAGAGCAGAGTGGTCTGATGCACTCTAAGGCTGCTGGAAGATTTGAAATCGTCAAAGCACTTCCAAAAAAAGCAGATAGTTTTGATGGTATGTTTGATTATGCAGATGCCTTTGGAAAGTTCCGATTTGCTTACATAAATACCACTCATAGGGTTAGTAACAATCCTAAAGATACAAAAAATGCTCTCTCTCTTGGGGGAGAGTTTGGTTTTAACACAGCCTCTTATTATGACTTCTCTCTACATGTATCTGCTTTTGTTTCGCAAAAAGTACCTGCACTAAATCCTTCTGCTAAAAATATAAATGGAGACTTTTTTGATGTAAACAGTGCCTCTTTTGTCTACCTAGGAGAAGCGAGTCTTGACTACAATAGTGAGATGTTTCAGACAAAAATAGGAAGAGTAAGAGTCGACACTCCTTATGCAAACAGTGATGATGTTCGTATGGCACCAAACACATTTCAAGGTGCATGGGCTAATATTGAGTACACACCTACGCTTAAAACTCAGTTACTCTACTTTGACAAGTGGGCGGGGTCTGATTCACAAGATGAAGCTACTTCTGCATCGCAAAATGATTTTAAAAATCTTGTCGCGCAAGAGAACTTTGGAATGTTTGGAGCCTCTTTAACTTATGAGTATGCACAAAATTCACAGATGAGTTTTTGGTATAACTACATTGATGGCATGGCAGCAATAGCTTATGCTGAGATAGTCGGTATATATTTTGTTAATGATGATTTTCATATGGACTATGGAGTTCAATTTAGTGATATATCGGAGCTTGATAACTCTAACGTGGATGGAGATGTTTTAGGTGCCATGGCAATTATGCACTATAAAGGTGCATTTTTTGGAGGGGCTTATAATGCTTCTTATTCAGATAAAGGCGAGGCTGTTACCGATGGCTTTGGTGGTGGACCATACTATACATCACTCGATGAAGCGACAATTTCAGCGATTTCTGAGAGTGCAGCTTCTTTAGGTACATCACAAACAAACAATGCCGAAGCTTTTAGAATAGGTGCAGGCTATGAGTTTGACAATAATGCTCTTAAAGGTTTAGTGTTTGAGCTAGTATATGGTGAGTTGTATACACAAAATGTGAAAATAAAAGAGAAAGATGTAGTGTTAACTTATGATATTACAGATAAATGGTATGGGGAATTTATATATACAAACTATGACTCTTCGTATAATCACGATACTTTTAATAGAGCTTTAGTTCGTATAGATTATAGCTTTTAATAAGCTATAATATAAAAATTAAATAAATATAAAGAATAAATTATGTCCCCTAAAAAAGAGAATCTTAATACAAAAACACTACTAGATTGTAAAAAAGCTTGTGTGGTGCAAGTGACAAAATTAAATGCAAAAGATGAGTTAAAACAGAGACTTATCTCTTTTGGAATTATGAAAGAAGCGACTATCGAAGTACTTGAGTACGCACCAGCAAAAAGTACCATAGAGGTAAAGGTTGGCAAAATGCGTATAGCCTTGCGAGACAAAGAAGCTGCATTAATAGAGGTAGAAAAAATATGATAGATATGCAAGGAAAATCCTGTCCAGTTATTGCAAACCACGTTAAGGTAGCACTTGTTGGCCAGCCTAACGTGGGTAAGAGTATGCTGATTAACTCAGTTTCAAATGCACACTTGCACGTTGGAAACTTCTCAGGGGTTACAGTTGACAAAACAGAGGTTCTTTTTGACTACAAAGAGTACCACTTTACAGTGGTTGACCTACCTGGTACATATGCCTTTACAGACTACACCATAGAAGAGAGAGTAACACACGATTATTTATGTGCTGAGGATTATGACATTATTATCAACGTGGTTGATTCTACAAACTTAGCCAAAAATCTTCAACTTACTTCTGAGCTTTTAACAATGAGTAAAAAAGTCGTTATAGCCCTCAACATGAGTGATGAAGCTGAAAAAGAGGGCATAGAGGTAAATGCTGAGTACATGAGTGAGCTTTTAGGAGTCCCTTGTGTGAAAGTGTCAGCGGCTACAAAAATGGGGATTGAAGAGCTTATTGATGAGGTTCTTTTAACACATGAACATGACAAAGAGACCTCAAAACTCATCTTTAGTGAACCAGTTGAAGAGGAGATTGCTCGTATTGTTTGGTATCTTGACAAACATAAGTATGAAGCTATAAACTCCTATAGAAACATAGCAATTAACCTACTTAAAAACAATAAAAAAACTTATGAAAAATTGCATGACAATCCCATATGGACTGAGCTTCAGCCTATTCTTATAGAAGCGGCTAGACATATAGAACTACACCACGATAGTGATGATATTAAAGAGTCGTTTGCCGAGGAGTATGCTTCATTTAACCGAGGTATAGTCGCTGAGGTAGTGCAGCAAAAAACTAAGATTGAGAAAAAAACACTTACAGAAAAAATAGACTCTGTTTTAATCCATCCATTTTTAGGGATTCCGATTTTTCTCTTTTTTATGTGGGGACTTTTCCAACTTACTTTTGAAGTAGGCGCGATTCCTATGGAGTACATAGATGGTTTTTTCTCTTGGTTTGGCGATACCATAGGTTCGACTATTGCAAATGATGACATTCGTTCACTTATAGTAGATGGAATCATCGCAGGTGTTGGGGCTGTTGTTCTTTTTGTGCCTAACATTATTATTTTATTTATTGGGATTGCTCTTTTAGAGAGTACTGGGTATATGTCTAGAGTTGCCTTTTTACTCGATGGATTTTTCCATAAGTGTGGACTTCATGGGCAGAGTTTTATCCCGCTTGTGACAGGTTTTGGGTGTTCCATCCCTGCTTATATGTCCGCTCGTATACTTAAAAATGACAGAGACAGACTGCTCACACTTTTCATAATTGGTTTTATGTCTTGTGGTGCGAGACTTCCTGTCTATGTTCTTTTTGCAGGAGCATTTTTTAGCCCAGAGATGGCGGGTAATGTTCTTTTTATTATCTACATTAGTGGTGCTATGATAGGGCTTGTTGCGGCAAAAATACTTAAACTCACTGCATTCAAAGGTGTAGATGAACCCTTTGTTATGGAGATGCCAAAGTATAGACTCCCCTCTGTAAAGCTTATCTGGCACACAGTACTTACAAAAACAATGATGTATCTTAAAAAAGCGGGTACATTTATTGCCGCAGCATCTATGCTTGTCTGGTTTTTAAGTAACTACCCACATAACGTGGTTTTAGAAGAAAAGTATGGTGTTAAAATAGAGAACACTGTTAATGAGGATGAAAAACGAGTTTTTGAGAATCAGTTGGCAGTTGATTTGTTGGAACAGAGCTATCTTGGGACTATTGGAAAGTTTTCTGAACCGATTTTTGCTCCCTTAGGTTTTGACTGGAAAATGAGTGTCGCCCTGCAAACTGGACTAGCAGCTAAAGAAGTTGTTGTCTCAACACTAGGTGTTTTATACTCTTTAGGTGCAGATGTAGATGAGGAGAACAACTCACTCATTAACGCTATTAGTAAAAATATATCTTTTGCATCAGCCATCGCTTTTATAGTTGTGATTATGATTTACTTACCTTGTTTAGCCGCTTCAGTAGTCTTTACGAGAGAAGCAGGGCATATTAAGTATTTCTTTTATCTTTTAGCCTTTACTTCTATTGCGGCGTATTCACTCGCATTTATCGCATATAACGTGGTACTGTACTTCTCTTAAATACTCACAAGTG
>Ga0256824_10000562_pt1 | contig 14304 bp, 10 predicted proteins | sample CV67metaG_FD_191570 | JGI IMG/M metagenome (GOLD analysis project Ga0256824, IMG submission 191570) | Hydrothermal vent microbial communities from East Pacific Rise, Pacific Ocean - CV67 | ecosystem: Environmental > Aquatic > Marine > Hydrothermal vents | place: Pacific Ocean: East Pacific Rise...
AGTATATTTTCTATATCCTCAGCAGTTAATGTTTTACTCATGAGTTGTTTATAGATGGAGGCTCGTAGTGATTTAATATTGAGAGATAGATCAAGATTTTCTCTCTCCAGTTCTATATGTGTCTGAAGCATTAGCTCTTGTTCAATCTGTTTCTGAAAAAATTGGATAAGCTCTTCGATGTCTTCTCGCTCTTCCAGATTTGGCATTTTGTAGATAAAGGCAAACTTTTTTTCTATTTTAGCACTGTTGTTAATAGAGTTTGCAATGGCGATAATCCGCTTTTTCTCAAATGTTAAATCGTCAAAGTTGATAAGTTTTTCAAAATTGTAGATAATAACTTCACTGTTATTCTTTAAAGCCAAAAGAAGTTCATCTTTTTTTGAGGCATCTACCGAGATAGTGTTGGGAAAGAGATTTTTGATCAGAACTCTCTTTCCTGTATATTTCTCTCCAACAAGAAGAGACGAGACAAAAAGAGAACGTGTAAGGGTAAATCCTTTGATAATATGTTCGATCTTTTTTGAGTGATTTAAAAATTCTTCAGCTTTCATGCTCTGATTATAGTTAAAGTTTAATTCTTAACTGCTTGTAAAAAATCTCTATGATCGTTTTTTAGCATTCTAGAGCGACAAAGATACAAATCAACCCACTCTCATATCATATAGTTAAAATTTTTTGAAACTTCATCTTGATAGGTTTTTAATTGATCTAGAGGTGTATTAAAAAGCTCTTCTAATGCTCTTTTTTTCTCTTTCCAAAAATATTTTAAGATAGGATTATTGGTTTTACACATATCGGAAAAGGGATTATTCTCTAATGTTTTGATAATATCTTTTAGGGTGATTTCTGATATCGGTTTTGCTAAACTATAACCACCTTTTGCCCCCTTAGTACTTTTTAATATGGCTGATTTTTTAAGTTCCAATAGAATTTGCTCTAAAAATTTTTGGGGGACTTCTGCACGGCTGGCAATCTCTTTTATCTTTAGACGCTCTTCTTTTTTGATGAGAGTTAATTGATAGATGGCAGCAATCGCATAGATAGTTTTGTTGGAGATTCCAATCATTTTAGCTACTTTCGTTTATAAATATAGTTTAAGTATTGGTAAATTTTGCATCCAATACAGTAGTCAAAAAGAAGCTCAAGCAAGGCACAAAGCATTAAAATAGAGATCATTAGCATCGCACTATTTGAAAAACCAAAATAGAGAAGAAGCGTAAAAAAACCAATGATTGCTAAACCCAAATAGAGTGCAAAACGTTTGGGTGCTTCATCACAAAACTCTGGTTGAAGATGAAAGGTATTAATAATAATTCTAGATATGAGCATGAAAGGACTTATCTTTTTAAGATGAAAAGCTCGAACCACAAAATCAAAAAGAAGAATAAGAGAGAAGAGTATCTGCTCTGTCACAAGTAGAAAAGAGGCTGTGATAAGGACTTGAAGTGAGATTAACCTGACCATATTTGTATCAATTCGACGAAGCGAGATAGGACAAGAGTGTGTCATAAATAGAACCTTTTGAAATAATTTAAAACAAAATTATATATAAATCTTATTATAAAGTCAAGTAAGTCTATAGATTATATAGACTTTAATAGAGGCTTCTTGAGACCAACTGATCGTTTAACTCATCTAGAAGTTCATCTTCTCTAAAGTTAATAAAACATATTTTACGTGTAATATTTTTAATGGTAGCGATCTCTCTGTTGATAGCTTCTCGTAATGTTTCTGAAATCGATCGATTTGCTTGCAGGTCTACATTGAAGAGTAGGTCATCACTAAGATAGAAGTAAAGTTTGTTCTCATCTCTTATAATATTTAGATTCTCTTTTCTGTAGTGTGTATTCTTTTTTGAAATATAAAAAAAGATCGACCCTGTAAAAAGTATAAGTAACGAGAGATTGCTATTATTGAGCAGAAGATAAGAGACAAGTCCAAAAACTGTGCTTGTAAATAGTATAATAAATGAGTTAAATTTCATCTTTATTCCTTTTTTAATTTTCATCCATATTAACGCTATATCGTGTAAAAATCGAGAAAATGGGAAAACCATAAAACGATAAAAAAGATAGAATGCTTCAAAAAGTAACATATACTATTTTTTAAAATTCTTCGTAGTGAAGTTTCAATCCATTTGATGTCATTACAAAACCAGAAATATGAATTTTACCTTTATGTACCATATTATGGTGTTTCTTACATAGTGGAATAAGATTATATTTATGATTTTTATTAATATTCCCAATCATTCCATCACTATTTGCCATCTCTTGGGGCTGGATATGATGAACATCTTCAACGTTCTCTTCACATAAGGCACATTTTGTAACATATAAATTTTTGTTATATTTATTCTGTTTTTTTATGCTTAAATTTTTAAGTTCGGAGCGTTTTCCAATAATCTCTTCGCGTATATTATAGGCATTTTTCAAAAAGTTTTTATCCATGTGAAGCGACTTGGCAAATTCTAAACCATAGAGTGAACTTCCCATTCCTTGTTGTAGTTTTCTATTATAGATAAGGCTATCATCCGCCTCATTGTATTTAACTTCCAAATGTAAAAGCACCAAAGATTTTATCTTTTGTAATACTTCAATATTCTTGAGTTGATGTAAATGTGTGGCAAAGATAAAGGTAGATTTTAGCTCAAGTAGTTTCAAAATAGAACCTGCCACAATTGCCAATCCTGATTCTGTCTCTGTTCCTTGTGAAATCTCATCACCCAAAATAAGGCTTCGTTTCGTGGCACGGTTAAAGATATTTTTTAACTCCATCATCTCAATTGCAAAGGTAGAAAGCCCTTTATATAAATTATCACCTGAAACAATGCGGGTAAAAAGCTTATCATAAAGTCCAATTTTCAACTCTTTGGCAGGAACAAAAAAACCAGCTTGTGCTAAGATAATTGAAATGCCTATACTTTTCATAAGCGAAGATTTTCCTGAAGAGTTAATTCCATAGAGTAAAACTCCATTAACCTCTTGATTTTCCGATGCCAAAAGAGTGATATGTCTATGTGTGGTCTCAATTCCTGAACCCAAATATATATCGTTTGGCACATAGACCCCACTCTGTTCATTGGCTTCAATAATGGGGTGGCGTAATCCTATCGCTTCAAATCCACTAGCTCCATCCACAATAGTTGGACAGGTCAAATTCATACTTTTTGCACACTTGGCATTAGAGATAGCAACATCAATATTCGCAATCAGCACAATAAGCTCATCAATTAGGTGTGAAAAGCTATTTTCTATCTCTTCCAAACTTTGAACATATCGCTCTTTGACCAAAGATATAAGCTTAACTTGATTACTCTCAAAGTTCTGTGTAATCTCTTCAAATATTGTTGCGTTTATTTTTACAACACTCTTCAACTGTTTGTAGTAGAAATCTTTAAAAAAGTAGTGCTTCTTATCAATGGTGACAAACGAACTTTTTAGCTCTTTTTCAATCAGATTAAAACGGTTTCTCGTCATGGTAATAGAGTAGCCTTCGCTCTCTAGATATTTCAAATCACAATAAGAGTTGTGGGAACTTTTACTAAGTTTCTCTTTGTCAAATAGTCTATCAATATGCTCTCGTATCGCATTGAGTTTGGCAAGCTCATGGTTCTGTTTCTCTAAAATAGTATCAATGGTTGGGTAGATTCCACGTTTAAATATATTGTCACTAATTTGCTCTATTCTAAACTTGGCACAGTTCACTAAATTAAAGCTCTGCATCAGATAGTTCTTGAACTCTTTAACCTCTGTTACCAACTTCTTATCAAACTGAACCCCATTTTTTTGAGCTTCTTCCAAAAGTATAATAATCGAATCCAATGACATATCCACATAGGTAAGCTCCACGGGATGCAGTTTTCGTAGTTTAATACGTCGAACAATACGCTCTAAATCATAGATATTTTTTAAATAGGTCTCATAAGTATCACTCAAAGGAAGAAGTTTTTGAGTCAGTTCATAACGCTCTTCGATAATACTCTTGTCAAGAAGTGGAGAGAGTAATCTCTCTTTTAAGAGCCTTTTTCCAAAAGCGGTGGAAGTTTTGCTAATAAGTTTAATAAGCGTCACTTCTGAAGCATCTCTAGAGATCACCCCCAACTGCTCTAACGCATTATTTCCCAAATAGAGATAACGACTTTCACCTAAAAATAGTGGTCGGTTCATCTTTTCGATAATCGCCTCATCATGTTCAATAATAAACTCAATTAAAATAGCCAATGCTTCGGTAGTGTAGGGGTATCTTTCCAAATCCAAAAACTCAATAGGAGAGAGAAAAGATTTGATCTCATAGACCCTAGCCAAAAGTTCATTTTGATAAGCAATTTTATAAGATTTTTGATTATAAGAGGTATGAAACTGTCCCAGCTCCAAATAGCTACTTAACCACTCTCTATCAATATCTTTACTCTTCAAAGACAAGACAACTTCTGCTGTATTATAGGTCTGCAAGAGATTAAAAACTTCATCCAAAGCGTAAGTTTTATCATCTCGGCTAGAGTGAATCTCATTGACCACTGTCTTACCTGTGGTTACATCTATAGCCGAATATCCAACGGAATATATATCCTGATTTTTATCAATATTGAGAGAGACAATATTATTCTCTTGTGCCTCGGTCTGATACTCAAAATTTGTACCAGGAGAGATAATATTTGCCACATAACGTTTGATATTAGGTACTTCCCCTTTTTGTTTAACCACCACAATGGTATACTTTTTCAAGGCAATAAGACGAGCCAAATATCGCTCCAACGAAACAGTAGGAACACCAGCAAGCAGAGGATTGGAAACAGAGTTTTCTAAAATATTTTTATTTTTACGAGTAAGCTGAATATTCAGAAGCTCAGCAATCTCTTTTGCCTTTCCAATCTTCATCGTACTATTATTCACCTCATAAATCTCAAAAAAACTCCCAATCTCAATAATCACGATAGTATCGTTACCATATTTTTTTTCAAAGTACTGTTGAAGTTCAAAATATATTTCAGAGAGAAGCCTCTTTTTATTCGATAGTAGTTTTGCAGATGTTTCCAAGTATAAGCCTGTTCTTTTTTAGTAGGGAATTTTATCTTTTTAGAGCTGTAGTTTTGGTAACAGTGAACAATTTTATTGTAGGGGGGGATTACAACCGCTCCCTAGAAGTTCTATTTGTCAATATAATTTTTTAATATCTTTCAAAGAATCACTAAAATACCAAACCTAAATATGGCAGGTTTCCATCATATATTAAATAGAGGAGTAGCAAGAAAGAGAGTTTATAGTTAAATTAAATGGTGATATTGATAAGTTAACGTTAATTATAACGTCAAGCCTTTTTTTTCCATTTCTCAATTTAATTTTGGATTGCTACTTAACAGATGCTTATCTCTCCAGTATAGAGTATTTGAAAATGGTCGGCTTTATGAGATGAATGGGGAGATTTTGAGGAGTGTTAATGTTTTTTACCACAAAACCCCATATATAGATACTGGTTTAGACGACTAAATTCCTAGTAGACTCATATATAGTTTTCTGGAGATAATATCATTTGGGGGGAGACCTTTATCTTGTTTGTAGTTGATAATAGCATCTCTTAGGGTGCTGTTTATGAATGAGGTGATCTCTATATTCTTATTTTTTAGACCTAGGAGATAGCTTATTTTTTTTAGTTTATCTTTAAGTGTATCTCGTAGAAAATTTTTTGATAGGTAGGCTACCAGATCTTGATCTGATTCTGTTTTTGTGACAAGCCAATAGGGAAAATATGCCAGTTTTCCTAGAACTTCGATACTATTGATCTCGGCTAGCTCTCTTAATGAACTGTGTATTCCATCTGATATGGTTTCTCTATCTTCGAGGTCTAGAGAGACTCCAAATATGGCATATTGCGGACGATCACTATTGCTGATCTCTTGTAGGTCTATAATATTGGATGTTGAAGTTCGGGGTATAAAAAGACCAGTGTTTGCATCGGAAGGGCTAAAAGTAAGACCCAGCTTTGTAACTTTTTTGCTTAGATTATCTTGCATTGATACCGATGATAGCTCTCCACCTGCTTTAATATCATCGGCAACTTGTATTCCATCTTCGCTTGAAATCTCCACCAGTTCAAAGGTTGTGATGGCTCCATTAATAATAGATACTTTTTTGTTTGGTAGATTGTTGGGGTCTAGATAGGAGATAACTTGAACGCTTTTTCCTACAGAGTTGAAGATACCTCTAACCATAATAGATATGTCTTCAGGTAGCTTAAACGAAGATGTTCTGTTTTTTATTGCGGGTATGTATAGATAGAGTTCTTTCCCATAAAAAACTTCTATCATCTTTTCTACCGATTGGATTCTTTCCCTATTTCCAACTTTTCTTATTTTTTGATTGTTATTAAAGTCTAAATTGTTTGCCTCTGTCGTTGCTGTTCCTAAGATTAGACTTAGTGTTACAGCCTTGATTATCTGTACCATTATTTTAAACCTCCTTTTTAATAATCTATAATATCTAGATTTATTTAAAAAAAATCAAAAATAAGTTTTTATTGTTATTTAAGGCTTCGTTTCATTAATTTATCATATTGATAAATATCATTTCTAAATTCTAACTCACCATCACTATTCATTCCCGCGGTTAAATAGATAATATAGATTGGTAATTTATTTTTTATGTTGTATTGTACTTTTCGTTTTCCAACAAGTATTTTATTAGCCCTTTTTAAATTGATATTTTTATTGAATAGGGCAATGCTTTCAAGCAGTGACTTGGGTTGAGATAGACGAACACATCCATGAGAAAATGCACGAACATCTTTTTTAAATAGGTGTCGAGCAGGTGTATCATGAAGATATACGGCGAATCTATTTGGAAATTTAAATTTAATTTTCCCCAAGGCATTCCGTGGTCCTGGTGGTTGCATGAGACGGTATGGAAATTTTACACCTCTCCACAAATATTGCTCCCAATAGAGGTTGCGTACATTAATAATTCTGGAGTTTTCATTCCATGTTCTGTGGGCAACAATACCTTGTTTTTTTAGGTAATTTCGATTACGAATCATTGCAGGAATTACTTCTCTTCGTACAATTCCTTCAGGAATTTTCCAGTAAGGATTTAAGACAATATATGAAATTTTTTGAGAAAATATAGGAGTAGGGTGTTTTTTATCACCAATAATAACCCGAAGTTTTTTATGGACTTTTGTATCTTGGAGATAGTACAACATAAACTCAGGAAGATTAACAATTAAATAGCGTTTATCTTCCTGACGAGGAAGCCATTTTATTCGGTCGATATTGAGTAGTACAGTCTTAATCTTTGAATCAACAGAAACATTTAATGCTTTCTGCGTTCCTCCACCTACAATACCATCAACTGTTAATCCATGACGTTGTTGGAAATGTTTTACAGCTTTTTCAAGGCAAATTCCAAATATTGCATTAGGGTCAATATGTTTCTCTTTGATTGAACTGTTGCTATCTTGAGTACTACTGCTATTTTGATCGTTACTACTATTATTTTCACAGCTTATATAATCTTTGGATATTTTAAGTCGCTCTCTTAGTTGAAGAACAACCTCTCCTGTACTCCCTTTTTTCAAAATTTTAAAATAAGGAAGTTTACTCCATTCACCATCTACTTTAATTTCATGGAGTTTTTCTAGTGCATGAATTAACTTATCGTATCCAAAATTTTTGGGTAAAACTTTTTCGATAGAGCTGTTAATATCAGGGTTAGAAATGAGCGAGATCATATTGAATTTTGGTCGCTTTTTGACCCAGTGAGCATTTACCCTATGACGCTTTAAATTATGTAATTTTCTTGAAAAATTTTTCCAAAGAATCTCTCCATAAATAGTATGTTTTAAAAAATCATAATAGAGCGAAGTGAGTTTTATTTCTGTACGAAATAGCTCTTCTTTGGTAATATTATTTTCAAGATCTTTTTTTAATAGACGGGTAGCTTTTAGCAGATAACCGTGTGGATTAAGGGTTAAATCATTGGTAATATGTGAAAAAAGATTTTGATACTTTTGTTTTTTTAGACCCTTTTGATCTAGCCATAGGGGTTGATAACCTTGTTTATAATAGAAGTTTCGAATAAAGCGTTTGTTACTGATTTGCTTTAGAAGGGTTTTCCTTTTTTTTTTAAAATGATGTTTCAGCTGAACCGTGATATTATTATCTGTTTTAGTAAAATTTTCTGCTTGTAGCATAGTAATAAAGATCGCATTGATTAGTAGTATACTTAAAAGTTTTTTTACTCTTTCCATTGGTTCCAACTCTTCCCTTCTCTTAAAAGATTTATTATAGTGAAAAATAACCTAGGAATAAGTTACTTTTTCATTTAAGAGAAAAATAGTCTCTATTAATAATTACTTCTGTGCTGTTTTGAGTCATAGCCGTAAACATCGGGTCTATAGTGTAGTAATCCATCACTATTAATCCACGCTGTAAGGTAGAGAATATGGACAGGAACTTTTTGAGATAAGTTGAGTTGTGTTTTATTTGTTCCACGTAAAATCTTCTTAGCACGTGTATAATTGACCGAACGTTCATGCTTGGCAAATGTAGCAAGTAATGCACTTGGTTTTTCTATACGAATACAACCATGAGAGAAGGTTCTCCACCCTTTTTTAAAGAGTTTTTTTGTAGGTGTATCATGAAGATAGACTGCGTAACGATTTGGAAATTTAAATTTAATTTTACCCAAAGCATTTTTTGGTCCAGGAGGTTGCATAAATTTATATTTTTTGGTCTGTCCATTGCGAAGTGCTTTTGCCCAATTGATTTTAGAGGTATCAATCGGTGGCTTAGAAAACGCATAATTCATACGTACTTCATAGCCTCTCTCTTTGAGATAATTTGGATTTTTTAACATTTTGGGTATCATCTCTTTTTGAACAATACTGTCTGGAATTAGCCAGTAAGGATTCAGTACAATAAAGGATACTTTATTCGAAAAAATTGGAGTATGATGTGTTTTGTCTCCCACAATAACGCGCATGGTTAATTTCTCTTTACCATTCTCTTTATAATAGAGTCTAAAGTCAGGAATATTGACCATAATATAGCGATCTTCAGCTTGATCAGGAAGACGTTTTATTCGATCGATGTTGAGTAGAAGTTTTTTGATTTTCCAATCAACTGAAAGATTTAATTTTTTTCGAGTTACTCTATTAATGGCTCCTGATGCGTAAACTCCATGTCGTTTTTGAAATATTTTGACCGCTTTTTTTAGACACTGGTCATAGCGGTTATTGGTCTGTTTACAGGTGTAGTCTCCTTCACTTTGTAGGCGACGTTTGAGTTTTGTGACCACAGAACCCGATCGACCATAAGCGAGTTGAGAGGAGTTAGGAATTTTTTTCCATCCCCCTTGAAGTTCGACTTTTCTTAATCTTTTAAGCTCTTTAATCATTTTTTGATAACCAAAACTACTCGGTGTTGTAACAGAGAGAACATGCGATAGTGGATAATTTAACATTAGGTTTGCAATATCGTATTTTGGATTGTGTGTTGCCCAATTGGCAGCAGTTTTACGTCTACGCAAACTAGAGAGTTTTTTCTGAAAACTCCACCAGTCAATTCCTCCCGAGATATGGTATCCGATATAGTTTCGATAGAGAGAAGAGAGTTCCAAGTCAAGTTTTAACTCATGTTTGAGTATACGTTTTTTTGTATCTCTTATTTTTTTGTTTAAATAGCGAAATTGTTTACGAATTTTCCCATTTTTATTGAGAGTAATATCTTTGTCAATCGAGGCGAAAAGCTCATCGACTTTTCCTCTTTTAATGCCTGAACTATCAAACCAAAAAGGGAGATATTGATTTTGTTGATAGATTTTTTGAATAAATGCTTTATGTGAAATATGAGAAAAGGTTTTTGCTTCGTTGTTAATTAACATATCCATAAGCATTTTTGTACTTTTTTCACTATATATAATCTCTGAAAGGGTTACATTTTGATTAAAGTTTTTATGGTTTGCACTCGCTTTTTTAAAGGAGTTATCGATGGAATCTAGTTGTTTAGTTGTATTAATTGTCATTGCTTCAATCGCAACAGCCAAACTAATGGTAATGGTAAGTATAAAGATAGTTTTAATAAAATGCAACAGAAGCCTTTGAACAGAAATATGGAAGTATGAGTATAGCAAAAAAAGAGGGAAAAAGAAAAAAAACGATTGAAAAATAGAGAAAAATGTTATATTTCATTCAAATTAATTTCTAGTTAAACTATAGAAATTAATTTAAAACATAATGGAGAGGTGCTTTTGCTACGCGTCTGCCCCATAAAAATCGTTCTTTATAGAACTTTTTTTTATCAAAATTATAGATAACAACTTTTTTTCCTGCTGAACTGGCATGAATAAAGTCACCATCCCCAAGATAGATACCCACATGTGTTACCTTTCCTGAGCGACGCTTTTTGGTATCAAAAAAGACCATATCTCCTCGTTGGAGGTTGTTGTATGATATATATTTCCCCACGCGTGCTTGATCTTTTGAGACACGTGGAATGCTGATCCCCACATCACGATAGACCCATTGGGTAAAACCTGAACAGTCGAATTTACTGGGCCCTGTTGCTCCCCAGACATAGGGTGTTCCCAAAAAACTTTTTGCATTCCATTCTATATTATTGATAATTTTTTCAAGATTTACACCCTTCTTTTGATAGGAGATAAATTCAATATCATGAGCTTTTTCCATATATCTTTGCTCTGGAATAACTCCTGTTACAACAAATTGGATAGGATATTTTTTTTCTTTACTTATTCCCATAATATTATAGACAGATAATCTTGAGAGTTTTTTATGAGTTTTAATCGATTTTGGTTCTACATTGGAACACCCTGTAGCTATAAGAATGCTTCCTATAAAGGTTATATTAATTAATTTAGTGCTTTTCATAGTTTTAGTATAGCAAGAAAAATTATAAAGTTTTATATCTTTTCTTAATGACTATAAAAATAGCAATTTTTTTTCTAAAAGCCGTAATATAGACTGTTGAATACAGTAAAATATTAAATAAACAATGTTTAATAGTATTTAAATGCAAATAAGTTTATTAAAAAATACTAATATTTAAAGTTTATTTTTTTATTATAAATTGATATTGTCTTGACAGAGTATTAAAAATGAGATATTCTTTTATACTCAAATATATTTTTTTATACTTGATTCTATAAAAAAGGTAACCTAATGTCAAAAAAACCCATGATTCTAACAGCTATTATCTTAGCGTCAATTATATTGGCTATTAATTTTTTCCCCTCTTCTGTACCTGTTCCCAAACTTGCAAGTTTGACAGATGAAACCTACATAACCTATTATAAGAAGGCTTGTACGCTTGAAGATAGTGAAGCATGTAATGATTTAGGAGATATCTATTTTAAAGATAAAGATTATGAAGATGCTGTTCAGTTTTATAAGCAGTCATGTAGTTTAGAAAATTCTGAAGGGTGTAACAATTTAGCATATATGCTTGATCAGGGCTTAGGAATTGAAAGACACAATTGGGAAGCGTTAAAGCTCTATGAACGATCATGTAAATCAGGAAACATGAGAGCATGTTACAATGTCGGTGCGATGTATTTTAAAGGAGAGGGAAGTAAGAGAAACTACTATAAAGCTTCTTATTACTTTAAAAAATCATGTAATTCGGATATTGCAAGTGCTTGTAATGATTTGGCTTACATGTATGCAAATGGAAAGTACTTTAAAAAGAATATAACCAAAGCAATTGGTTTGTATTATGATGCTTGTGATATGGGAGAGGCTTCGGGCTGTAATAACTTAGGTTACATGTATGAAGTGGGTACTGGAGTGAGATTGAATCTTCAGAAAGCGGAACGATTCTATGAAAAGGCGTGCTCTTTAGATGATTATCCAAGTTGTGATAGACTTGAGACAGTACTTGGTAAAAAAATTAGAGAGATTACCACCGAAGAAGATTTTAAAAGTGCTAAAAAAGCATGTAAAAATTCTACTAAAGGTGGAACCATGTGTTATAAACTTGGACTTTATTTTGAAAATAATAATGACAATGATTTGGCATTAAAATATTTTGAAACAGCCTGTGACCGAGGGCAGAGTCAAAGTTGTAGACACTTAGGCGACATAGCACGAGACTAGAATATAGAGACAAGGTATGCCTTGTCTCTATATTAATCTGCCTCTAATACCGCTCCAGAACTGGCATTGGTAACCAATGCTCTATACTGCTTTAACCATTTACTATTCAACTGTTTAACAATTGGTGAAAAGTTGGCTCTTCTCTTTGCGATCTCTTCATCAGAAAGATTAACTTCTAAAATATATTTATCAACATCAATATGAATCTCATCACCATCTTCTAATAATCCAATCATTCCACCTTCAGCAGCTTCTGGGCTTACGTGACCAATACTTGCACCTCTTGTTGCTCCAGAGAAACGACCATCAGTAATAAGTGCCACAGAATCACCAAGACCCATACCCATAATAAGACTTGTTGGGCTAAGCATCTCTTGCATTCCAGGACCGCCTCTTGGACCTTCATATCGAATAACAACAACATTACCTGCTTTTACTTTTCCATTAATAATACCTTTGATTGATTCATCTTGAGAGTTGAAACAGACAGCTGTTCCTGTGAAGACTCTCTCACCTGTAATTCCAGCTGTTTTAATAACCGCACCTTGCTCTGCTAGGTTTCCATAAAGAATTGCCAATCCACCAACTTCAGAATAAGGATTATCGATAGTGTGAATAATTGAGGTATCAATAATTTTTGCATCAACAATACGCTCTTTAAGTGTTTCACCTGTAACGGTTAAGTTATCAAGTAGAATTTCTCCACGTTTATCCATCTCATGCATTACTGCATTCACTCCACCCGCTTTATCAATATCTTGCATGTGAACATGGCTTAGGCTTGGAGATATTTTGGCAATATGAGAGACACGTTTAGAGATGGCATTAATATCACTTAAATTAAAATCTACCTCTGCCTCTTTTGCAATGGCCAACATGTGCAGAACAGTATTGGAGCTACCACCCATTGCCATATCAACAGCAAATGCATTTCTAATTGCATTTTCATTTAATATATTTTTAACATTATAAGCTGAAGATTTTTCAAAATCCATCAAAGCAATCTCACAAATACGTCTGGCTGCTTTTCTGTATAGTTCTTCTCTCTCTTTTGTAAGTGCTAAAATAGTTCCATTTCCTGGTAGGGCTATTCCCATAGCTTCCATAAGTGTGTTCATAGAGTTGGCTGTAAACATTCCAGAACAGCTTCCTCCACTAGGGCAAGCATTACACTCAATATCGGTTAACTCTTCTTGGGTAATCTCCCCTGCCTCAAATTTACCTACAGCTTCAAATGCAGTTGCTAGGTCAATAGGTTCTCCATCTTTTGTGTATCCTTTTGCCATTGGTCCACCACTAACAAAAACAGTCGGTACATTAACACGTAATGCACCCATAATCATCCCAGGAACAATCTTATCACAGTTTGGTATGGCTATCATAGCATCAAGTTTGTGTGCATTCATAACAGTTTCTATAGAGTTAGCAATTATTTCACGGCTTGGCAATGAAAACAACATCCCGTCATGACCCATAGCAATTCCATCATCAACACCAATGGTATTAAATTCAAACGGTACACACCCTGCTTTTTTAATCTCATCTTTAATAATAGCTGAAACTTTGTCCAAGAAAAAGTGTCCTGGAATAATTTCAATATAAGAGTTTGCTACCCCTATAAATGGTTTATTAAAATCCTCATCTTTGAGTCCTGTTGCTCGAAGCAACGAACGGTGTGGGGCTCGATTATGCCCTTTTTTTACTATATCACTACGCATATTTTTCCTTATTTGTCTATTTGGCTTAAAATTTAAAAAATTATACCCAAAATCCTTTACATTTAAAAAAAAGTTGGCTATAATCGCATTCCAATTTAAAAGTAATGGTCATCATACGATGAATATGCGGGCGTAGCTCAGCGGTAGAGCATAACCTTGCCAAGGTTAGGGTCGACGGTTCGATCCCGTTCGCCCGCTCCAAATTTTAGATTGTGAACTTTAAATTTTTAGATTTATTTTTGGTACCAATTTATGCCCGGGTGGTGGAATGGTAGACACAGGGGACTTAAAATCCCCCGGTCATTGTGACCGTGCCGGTTCAAGTCCGGCTCCGGGTACCACCATAATTTATTTATGGATTGTGGCGTAATTGGCGACATCGCCAAGTGGTAAGGCCGCAGCCTGCAAAGCTGCTATCCCCAGTTCGAATCTGGGTGTCGCCTCCAAAACATAAAATTTTTTAAAATTTATTTTATTT
>Ga0256824_10000563_pt1 | contig 14295 bp, 14 predicted proteins | sample CV67metaG_FD_191570 | JGI IMG/M metagenome (GOLD analysis project Ga0256824, IMG submission 191570) | Hydrothermal vent microbial communities from East Pacific Rise, Pacific Ocean - CV67 | ecosystem: Environmental > Aquatic > Marine > Hydrothermal vents | place: Pacific Ocean: East Pacific Rise...
GAACTAAAAACACCTGATTTGGATATAGATATTCCCAAAATTGAAGTACCTGTTGTTGAAGTAGAAACTCCTAATGTTGATATAGATACTCCAGAAGTAAAAGTTCCAGATGTAGATATTGAAGTTCCTACAAAAGAATCTTTGGAAAAAGACAAATTAAGAGATTTAAAGGGAATAGGAAAAAAATTGGAAATAGTATTAAACAAACTTGGTATTTATAATTTCAAGCAAATTTCTGAATGGAGTGAAGAAGATATTAATGATATGAAAGAAAAAATTCCTTTTCATACCCAAATAGATACTGATGATTGGATAGGTCAAGCCAAACTACTAATGAATCAAAAAGAAAAAGAGTAAAAAGATTTGTTTCCACATACAATGTGGAAACAAGCTAAACTTTTTTAGTCAAAATCTTATAAATGATAAATCCAAAAAAGAGTGTAATCAAAATAGAGAAATAAATAGGTACTGATTTTGTAATAACAAATGTAACTATCAAAATAGCCAACAGCGTTGGGACTTCATTGTAGGCTCTAAAAAACTGCCCTCCTCTTACACACTCATCTTTTTCTAAAATTTTTCTAAAATACTCTAAACTAAAAGAGTAAGCAATCATTAATGATAAAACTAAAAGTTTTGCTATCATCCATGCTTGATCTAAAAGAGAAGGATTGATATAGATAAGTGTCCCTCCTGAAATTATGGTCGCCCACATGGCAGGAGCACCTATCACTCTGTAGATTTTATCTTCTTGTATTTTTACTACATCTGTAAAATCTTTTTTATCTCTGTTCTCTTGATGATATACAAAAAGCCTTGGCATATAAAAAAGTAGTGCCATCCATGACATTACAGCCATAATATGAAATGTCAATATTTCTAAATAATAATTTTCCATTTTTTACTCCACTATGGTAAAATCTTCTGCATCCCAGATAACCAGTTGCATTTCGTCATAATATCCTATTTGCACTCTATGTAACTTTAGTTTTGTCCCATTTTTAGGTCTTAAACGCTTGTTTTTAAAGAATATTTTATAAGCTTTTTTATTTACATAGAACCTATTATCTCTATAAATTCCATTTAATTTTTTTAAAACTTCATTCTCTAGCTTTCTATTAGAAAAATCTAATTTACCTCTGTAAAATAGATTATCTATTTTAGATTTTCCATAATTATAAATTACAGAAAATTTTATAATCTCATGAAGACCCTTATATTGTTTGATTTTCTGAACCACTATATCGTAAGCTTTACCCTTCTTTAAACCATCTGCACCATATATAAAAATAGCTCTTCCATTTTTTGACTGCTTTATAATGGCATGATAGGAAGATTTAAAAATCACTTTTACCTTTTTTAAGAGAAGAGAAGTGTCTAACTTTTTTTTATATAATGCTTCTATCTTTCCCTCTTTTACTCTTAAATTCTTATTATCACCTTTATAAGGTTTTGTAGAAAAGGTAGCCACTATGGGTAAATGGTCGGAATAGCCTTTCCCCATGTGACGTTCTCGCTTATACTGCCATCGATAAATATATCCTTTTTTATGAAACAGATAAGAGGGTTTTAGAACATGAAAAGTCTCATTTAGATAGTCTAAACCTTTTCCATCAAACATACTATGAGGTAAAATTATAGCATCAAGTCCTTGTTTGCTTCCATAAAAATTATGACTCCAACGTTGAAAACTAGGAAGTTCTAGCCATAAATTATAATGCAGACTAATCGATTTAACCATATCTTTTTTATGAACCAGTCGATTATTAACAACTGTTTTTAATATATGATTGATTCCTGTTTTTCCATGCGTATCATTATGTTGCACTTTCATGTGTCTATACTCATTATAGTTGGAATTAAAATCACCCAGTAAAATATAATCTGTACCTTTAGGTAATCTCTCTAACCTTTTTCTCAAAACCTTAGCAGAGAGCATCCGTTTACTCTCTGCTGAGTGCTTGGAACTCCAATGATTAACATAAATAAAAAGAGGTCTTTTATCTATTATATATTTCACTTCTAAAATATTTCTATATTTTAATTTTTTATTTACCACTATCTCTTTTATATTGCTTATAGGTAGTTTTGAGAACAGAGCAACTTGAATAGCAGATTTTTTTTTATGTGTAATGGCTAAATATTTATAGTGACAACCAGCAGAACGTAAAGACTTTTGAAGAAGTTTTAATACGTTCCTATTTTCAATCTCTTGAAGTCCTATGATATCTGCATTTATATCACATATAATTTCTGAAATATTTAGAAGTTTTTTCTTTAAATTAGCACGCGTCCAGTTATGTTTGTTGGGTTTATAGGCATCATATTCTGTACCATTCTTGACCATATCGAAAAGGTTTTCAACGTTATATGAAGCTATTTTAAGTTCTGTGGAATAGAGAGATATAGAGAATAAAAAAAGAAGAAAAGAAGAACGCATAAAAACTGGTCTCCTATAAAAATACAAATATTATGATTTTGGCTGTAGGGTACGGCTTTAGCCTACCGTTTAAACCAAACTCATAAAAAATCAAATCTTTTTAACTCAAAAGTTTAATTTGACGGTAGGCTAAAGCCATACCCTACGGTGGAAAGACTATTTAAACATTTTACCCAACATACCCATAGCACCTTCAGCACCACCGATTTGAGACAACATATCTTCAATAATAGAACCTTCACCTTCTGTCGCTTTATCCACTACTGATGGTAACATGTCTGCTAAAGCACCTTTAGCCGAGTCTTCTGAAAGACCTAAACTTGAAGCAAACTCAGAAACTTTATCAGCACCAAGTAAATCAGTGATAGAATCTATAGAGATAGCTTCATTTTCACCTGAACCTAACCATGAACCTACGATTCCACCTAAACCATTTTCAGAAAGTCCAGAAACTAAAGAACTTAAATCAAGTCCACCATCTGAACCTCCACCAAGCAAGTTTCCTAATGCACTTGTAAGTGTATCACTATCTAAACCTGTTGTTGCATCATCACTGTTACCTTGTATTGCACTCGCACCCATTCTTAACAAATCTGTTAAATCCATATTGTTTATCCTTGTTTTATTTAATGTAAGTTAGTATAACCTAAAAAGGGTTAAAATTGAATAAGAAATATCTAGTTCAATCTCTTCCCATAAATATCTTTTTTCTTCAAGTCACCATTATAAACAATGTTACTAGGATCCATATTACCGTCGTTTAACATTGCTGGTACAACCCCTTGCTCTTCTAACTTTCTAATCTCTTCATCAAGTTGGTCTTCTTGATAAGTCATCATCATATCAGCAGCAATAACATGTGGTAAAATCTGAATCTCTACAAGTTTAGAAATATCTTCTTCAACATCTTTACCCTCTATAGTAACAATAATTTTTCCTTTTGGATCATGTAGATGATAATCACAAACTCCACTCTCTTTTAAACTCTCTATTACACTCTCTACATTTTCTGGTAGTGTTTGCACTACTATACTTGAAACATTCATCTATTTTTCCTTTGTTATGTTCTTATCTTTAACTATACTATCTTTTACTTTAGCTACTGGAGTGGCATTTAAGTTCCAATAGTTTATATGTGTATCATCATTGGCTGTAAATAGCTCCTCTTCGTTTATAAAAAGAATACTATTTATGGTTGCTTTATGATTACCCAGCTTATATAAATCAGATTTACTTGAGGTATTAAACAACATTACATTATTATCTTCATCTCCTGCAAAAGCACCTATTTTACCACTTGGGCTAAGTGCTGCACTGTAAATCAAAAAACTACCATCCTTATAATAAGCAGTTTTTCCATCTTTACTATAAACGGCACATCTTCTGTCTTGTCCTGCTGTTATAATCATCTCATTTTTATAATCGACTTGAAATACATTGTCAACATTTTGACCTTTGAGCTCTTTTAAAACTTTCCCATCTTTAACAGTTATAATTTTTAAATCCCCACTCTCATCAACTATTAAAACCTCATCTTTTTTTTCATTAAGTGCAAAGTTTGAAAACTTGGAGGCAGATATCTGCTCTCGGTAGAGTGATTTATCATTTTTAATGTCATATAAAATAAGTTCATTACTCAAAAGTGCTATAAGCAAAGTATCCTTGTCTATAAACTTTGCTTTTGAAATGGTAAAAGATTTATCTGTAGAGATAATTTCATTTAGTTTATCATCACTATATAGATGAACTCTTCTATAACCCATTTTACCTTGAGAAACTATCATAATTTTACCATCAATAATATCAACAGAGTAAACTTTTGATGCTACTTCATCACCTATAAAGTCTTTGATTTTAGGTACAGTTATCGTCTTAATAAGTTTTTGCTCTTTGGTATCATAAATATCTACAGCACCTTCTGCTGTCGCAGAATATAACTTAAAATCTTTATATACCAAATCAGTTACACCACCACTTCCATTGTAAACAAAAGTTGGCTTTAAATCTTTGGCATTTAAATTTATAAATAGTAAAAATATCAATATATATTTCATATTAAACTCCTTTTATATTTGTTGTGTTTTTATGGTTATCGCTTCACTTGGACATCTATAAACACAAAAACCACAAGAGGTACATTTGTCTTGGTCTATGGTTGGTCTAAACATACCTAAAAAGTCAATGGCATTATCCATACATGGTTCTTTACACGAAAAACACATGGTCTGATGCCAGCTTAAACATTTAAGTATATCTATCTCTATTAGAGCGTCTATTTTACGCATTTTATCAACTTGTAACACATCGGATTCACAAACCTCTGCACACTCATCACAAAATGTACACCCAGTAGGTGTGGTCAAATCGAGCTTGGGTGAACCATCTTCCATAATGATAATAATCTCTTCATCACAAATCGTTGCACACTTTTTATCTTCACACTCTATACATAGAGCAAAAGCTTCTAACTCTGCATAGTACGGTGGTCGAATAATGCTCTCTTTGACCTCTGCATTAGAGTCTCCTCTAATTACAGAAGTAAAAGAGCTAAATAGCTCTCTTCTTTTCATCTGATTAGTGTTTAGCCCAAGCACTAGCACCTGCAGCTGAATTTTTATTTGCTAAATCAGCTTCAGTAATTACAGAGTTACCTTCACCTACAGTTGCTAAGTCATCATTCATATGCTCAAACCATGAAGAACCACTTTTCCCATCTTTTTCAGAGAATCCACCTTGGAATGTATTAGATACAGCCAAATCTCCTTTTGATTGTGGAGCATGACACTGAGTACAGTTAAATCTAGCCATAACAAGTTTTGTACCTGCTTTAGAGATAGCTACTTCATTTTTATAGTTATCAATAGATTTACTAAACTGTTTACCATCAAATTTATGTGTTGGTCTAAAGTTTGTCATGTGTGATTTAGGAATTGGAATTGCACCTACTGCACTAGCAACTTCTGGCATATGACAACCAATACACTGATTGTTTCCTGTTTTAATAGGAAGCATTCCCTCAACAGAGTGAGGAATCATAGGTGGTGCATCTTGAAAAGCTCTCTCAATTCTTTGAGAAGTACCAGGAGCAGCTGAACTGTATTCAGTTTTCATTCCTGTTGTATCTGCTTCCTCACTATAAATATCAGTTTTTCTTAAACCAAGAACTGACTCAGTAACTACTTTTTTGTTACCCAAATCATCTTTATCTAATCTCTCAGCAGTGTTAACTTCTGCATTAATATCTACAACACCTTTTGCAGGAGCTGCTGCTACAGGAGCATCAGTTTTTGTAGTATCAGCTTTTACTTCTGGAGCTTTTTCAGTAGAAGCTTTTTCTGCACCACCACCTGTTATCTCTGCTGCAATAGCATCAATATCAGCATCAGAAAGAGCAGTAACCTGACCTTTCATCATGCCTTTCATTGCACCACCATAAGAGCCATCTTTATAACCCTTTAACGCAGCTACAATATCAGCTTTACTCATCTTGTTCACTTCTTTAGATTTACCCATCGCTTTTTTCTCAAACGAAGCACCATGACACCCTTTACAACCTGCTGTACCAGCACCATAAAGTGTTGGAGCAAGTAGAGAAGCTAATGCTATCACTTTTATAATTTTTGTCATTTTCTATTCTCCTTAATTATTTTCAATCTTCTTTTTTGCAAAAGAACGAATACTAAAATTTAGAGCATCATCACCACACACATCGATACATCTACCACAGTTGGTACACTCTCCATCTGTAACCATAATGCTCTCTTTATTGACCATATGTAACACATGATTTTCAGGACAAACTATTTTACATTCCATACAGTTTGTACACGCTTCATGGTCATGATCAACCCTAATTAAACTAGCTTTTCCGATAATAGAGTAACTCGCACCCAAAGGACACAAGTGACCACACCATCCATTTTTAACGCCAAATAGATCAAAGAGAAAAATTGCTAAAATCACAGCAAAACCCATACCAAATCCAAAGACAATACCTCTTTGCATAATAGTAATAGGACTAAGTACTTCAAAAGCAGCAATACCTGCTATAGCTGAAACAATAAGCCCAAGTACCATTATCCAGTACCGAGTATTACGTTTTAAAAATCTATAGTTGACCTCTTCTTTATCGAGCTTTAGCTTTCTTCTTAACCAGTTGGCTAAATCTGTTACCATATTTATAGGACAGACCCAAGAACAAAAAGCTCTTCCACCAACAACCATATAAAACAGAGTTATTATCAATGCACCCAAGAGTACATCTGCACCTAAAATAAATCCTGTAGACAACACTTGCAGTGCTGTATATGGATCAGCTAAGGGAATAAATCCCATAAGTAAAGAGGAACCAAAAGTTCCAGCCAACATCTTCCAACCATAGGCATTTGCACCAAAGTACAATACCAATATAATAATCTGAGTCGCTCTTCTAAGAAGTAAATATTTAATGTTATTCATTAGTATAAATCTCCTGAGTTAAGATAGTCAGATGAACTCTGGTTAGAGAGTTTAGTTGTTGTCTCTTCTGCTTCTGCATTTTCTATTCGCTTTTCGTCGTTTTTATCCCAGCCTTTAACATAATGATCCCCTGCTTTACCTTTTGATACCTCATTTGGAAGAACAAAAATAGCAGGTTTCTCTGTTACACAAGCAATTTCACAAAGACCACAACCCGTACATACATTGTCATGAACGATGGGCAACATAAATGTATGTTTACCCGTTCTATCATTTCTCTGCATCTCAATGGTTATTGCTTCACCTAAAAGAGGACAAGCACGATAACAAGCATCACACTGAATTCCCCAATAAGCAATACATGACTCTTTATGAACTATTGCTAGACCCATACTTGATAAATTAATATCAAGTTCACCTGCTTCATTTGAAACAGATGCTTGGTCTAAAGCACCAGATGGACAGACAGGAACACAAGGAATATCCTCGCACATATAACAAGGAACTTCGGTAGGAATAAAAAATGGTGTACCAATTAACCGATGGTCACCACCTTTTGCCATCTTGAGTGTTCCCTCTTTGGCTAATCCTGTCTCTTTGTCTATATTGGTCTCTCTATTTTGACACGCTTCAGCACATAAACCACACTTTATACAAGCTGTTAGAAAGTCAGACTCTTTAATGGCTCCAGGGGGTCTAAGTACTAAAGGTGAAGCTTTCACTTCGTGTGTATAGCCACTCCACAACATTCCACCAAGAGCTGTTAAGCCAACACTTTGAAGGGTTGTTGCGAAAAATTTCCGTCTGTCGGTTTTTTTGTTGTCGGAGTTAGCCATCTATTACGCCTTATAAATCTTAACTGCACACTTCTTGTAGTCAGTCTGTTTAGACATAGGACAAGTAGCATCAAGACATACTTTGTTAATAAATACTTTCTCATCAAACCAAGGTACAAACACAAGTCCTCTAGCTGGTCTGTTACGACCTCTAGTTTCAACTCTTGCTTTTACTTTACCACGTCGAGACTCAACCCAACATAATCCACCTTGTTTAAGACCTTTAGCTTTAGCATCTTTCGGGTTCATGTAACATAACGCTTCAGGAACAGCACGGAAAAGCTCTGGAACTCTCATGGTCATTGTACCTGAGTGCCAATGTTCAAGAACTCTACCTGTACATAACCAAGTATCATACTTCTCATCTGGCATTTCAGGAGGATCCATGTATGGTCTAGCAAAGATTTTCGCTTTATTTGGAAGAGCTTTTTTACCAAGCTTCTTATCTGGAGCAGTTAAGCTACCTTGTAGAAGGTTCTTAGCGAGTTTTCCATAGAATGCGTGAGTATTATCCGTCCCTGCTGCTTTAACTGCTTTTGCTGCATATGGGTCATACTTAACATTAAATCTCCACTGTGTCTCTTTCCCATCAACAACTGGCCATTTAAGTCCACGTACTTTGTGGTACATATCAAATGGAGCAAGGTCATGACCATGTCCTCTTGTAAATGCTGCATACTCTTCAAACAAGTATTTATGCATAAAGTGACCGTAACCTTTAAACACTTTACCATCTGAACCAACAACATTTCTACTATCACCTAAAGATTCAGAATCATCATAACCTTTTTGAATAGGGTCATTCATATCTTTTTTGTAAGTTTTAGCTACTTTATTGTTGAAAAGAATATCAAACATGGTTGTATCTTCTGTATATCCCATCTCTTTTGCTTTTGCAATTACATCTGGAAGCGCTTTCTTTCTCGGTCCACTTGGTGCTTGCTCACCCCAAAGATCTTTAACTGTAAATCTTTTTGAGAACTCAACCCATTGCCATGTATCAGACATCGCATCACCTACAGGAAGAACTTGTTGTCTCCAATGTTGTGTACGTCTTTCAGCATTTCCATAAGCACCCCATTTTTCATAAATCATCGCTGATGGAAGAACAAGGTCAGAAACTTTTGCTGAGATACCAGGGTAACCATCAGAAGTAACGATAAAGTTGTCCATTTCACGAGCTGCTTTAATCCAGTGAGTTGCTGACGCAGAATCTTGGTAAGGGTTACAAACATTTACCCATGCAAACTTAACAAGACCATCTTCGATGTCTCTGTGGATTTTCATAATATGTTGTTTACCAACACCATTAAGTGTTCCCTCTGGAATCATCCATTTTTTCTCTGCAATAGCTCTATGTTTAGGGTTTTTAACCATCATATCTGCTGGAAGTCTGTGTGTAAATGTACCCACTTCTCTAGCTGTACCACATGCAGATGGTTGACCTGTCAATGAGAACGCACCAGAACCTGGAATAGCTTGTTTGTTAAGCATAAAGTGAACATTGTAAGAGAGTGTATTTACCCATGTACCACGTGTATGTTGGTTCATACCCATTGTCCAGAATGAAACTACTTTTCTATCTTTTTCAATGTAAAGGTCAGCCAACTGTTGAAGTTTCTTTTTGAACTCTTCAATATCTTCATCTGGATCACCTTTTACAATTTTAGCTGTATACTCAAGTGTGTATGGCTCTAAAGATTTTTTATAATCTTCAAAAGAGATATGCCAGTGTTTAAGTGTACCAGCTGTATTCTCCATCACATCACCCTCTTTGTAACCAAATGGCTCAAGAGCAGGTGCTTCTTTAGCAGAAACTACTTTCTTCATCTCTTTATCAATTGTTTCCATTTCAAGAGCAGTATACTTACCATCTTTAATAGATTTATCAGATGCTCTTCTCATACCATAACCAATATTTACAGGACCTGCTGCAAAAATCATGTTTTTGTTAACGAAATCCCAGTCAATGATATCTTCTTTACCACCACCTTTTTTGTCTCTCATAACAATTTCACGAGCAATATAGTTCCAAAGAGCAATATCTGTATTTGGTGAGAATAAAATCTCTGTATCAGCAATATCAGAAGTTCTATGTGTATAAGTTTGAATAGAGATAATTTTCACTCTTTCAGGATCAGATAACTTTCTGTCAGTTACACGTGACCATAAAATAGGGTGCATCTCTGCCATGTTTGATCCCCAAGATACAACAGTATCTGTAAGCTCAATATCATCATAACATCCAGAAGGCTCATCAACACCAAATGTTTGGTAGAAACCAACAACAGCAGATGCCATACAGTGACGTGCATTAGGGTCAATTGCATTTGAACGGAAACCAGCTTTCATCATTTTCTGAGCAGCATATCCTTCCATAACGGTATATTGACCTGATGCAAATACAGCAACTGATTCTGGTCCACCATGCTTTAACGCTTTTTTAGCATGTTTTTCCATCTCATCAAAAGCACGTTCCCAAGATACAGGTTTAAAATTACCTTTCTTGTCAAACTCACCTTTGTCATTCATTCTTAACAATGGTTGTTTAAGTCTATCTGAACCATACATAATTTTTGCATTAAAATAACCTTTAATACAGTTAAGCCCTCTGTTTACTGGTGCTGCTGGATCTCCCTTAACCGCGACAATTTTACCGCTTTTAGTTGCCAACATAATCCCACAACCAGTACCACAGAATCTACATGCTGCCTTATCCCATCTCCAATCTTTTTGAGCCTCATTTGATGATGCTTCAAGATTTGATGGAACAGCGATTCCCACTGCAGATGCTGCTGTTGCTGCTGCTGCACTTTTTAGAAAATCTCTTCTATTCAAAGCCATACTATTTCCTCCTAAATTTTATCAAGTTCTTATTTTAAATATTTATTAAAAAATAAAACTAATTATTGTATCATAATTATATTTAAATAAAAAATATTTATCATAACTTCACATTAATACTATCATATATCCTCTTGATGAAAAGTTGATATAAATCAAGCATGGTTTTTTTTTGCAACTAATTGTAGATAAGAGAGGCATTTAGTAACATAAAAAAATGATTATAAATATTTTTAAATCTAAAAATAATCGTTTTGATAAACATCAATCCTTTTTAACCTCTTTTTGAATAAAATCTAAAAAATTTAACTTATGGAATTAAACTGATGAACTATCCAACCTTTTTCGACAACCTACCTACCATTACACTACAAGACCCTCTTTCTGACTTTTTAGGAACATTTGACAATGGCATCATCCAATTTTCCTACCTAGACATTGTAAAGTCAGCAGGGCACTCATGCCCTACCGTTTCAGGTGCTTACCTTACAGCTTTGAAAGGCTTAGAGGCTCTTTATGAAAATGAAACTCCTGTACGAGGAAATATTTATGTCTCATTTAAAAGTGAGGAGTTAAAAGGTGTAGCAGGTGTTATTGCCAATGTCATTACCCACATTACAGGAGCAACCAAACAGAGTGGATTTAAGGGACTTAACGGTAAATTTTCAAGAAATAACTTAATGGAATTCAATGCACCAATTAGCAGTGAAGTAACTTTTAAGCGACTAGATACAGGTAAAACAGTAGCTGTAACGTATGACCCAAGTTCCATAGCTGGAAACCCAAAAATGCAAGAGCTTATGGGAAAACTAATGCAAAATGTAGCAACTACCGAAGAGAAAAAAGAATTTGGAGAGCTTTGGCAAGAAAGAGTTGAAGCTATATTTGACCAGAGAGATAAAGTTATAACAATTTCATAAATATGCCCTTTTTGGGCTATTTATCAACTCTAAACCACCCTGCTATAGAGTATCTTACTCCTTTTGAAGGTAAAACCTCATGAGGAAACTTTTCACTCATAAACACGATTAAGGTATTGGCTTGGGGTATCACTTTTGCTAAAAACTTATTATCTTTATCATAAATAACCAACTCACCACCATCAGACTCACTCCACCCATCATTGAGATAATAAACTGTTGTAACTACCCTATTTTTAGAGTTTTTAAAAGCATCAAGATGAGTTTCATAAAAATCACCCTCTTCATAAAGAGCAAAATGTGATTCATAATAAGAGAGTCCTAAATACAATTCTCTATTCAAATACTCTTTTAATCCATTAGCAAAACCTAAAAACTTGCGTGAAGCAACTTCATCACTATCTAGCCAATAAATTTTATCTCTTCTTCTTTTAGCATCCAAATGTAAACTGCCTGCCCCTGATATACCAGCTTGCCTAAAGTCAGCTTGGGATTGTGCAAAATTTTTCAATGTTTTAGAAAGTTCTGCCTCTAATGCATTTTCTAAAATGACATAACCATTATGAACTAAAGCATCTGTTATGGTTTCATATAGTTTATTGTACATCATACAATTCCTCTTTTAACTAAAAATTAAACATACTCCTCTAAAACATCTAAAGATATATGTTCTAAAACTACTTGATGTGTTGACTCTAAAAAAACTTTTGGAGCTTTCCCATGTTTCATTGCTCTATAAAAATTTCCTAAAGCCAAACACCATTTTTCACCCTCTTTAACTCCTAAAAAACCATACTCAGGAAGAGGCGTAGAGAGATCATTTCCCACACCTTTGGAGTATTCTAAAAACTCTTTAGTAGCCAAAATACAAACAACATGGAGAGCTGGATTATCCATACCAGAATTACATGAACCATCACGATAAAAGCCAGTTATAGGTTTTTTACTACAAACTTTTAAAGGCGCTCCGTATACATTAAGTGGTTTAAACATATATTCCTGCCTCCCTCACTATTTTAAAAACTAACATGTTTTTCCTTATTTTTAAAAATAAGTGTATCATAAAAATAAGTAAAACTAAAGAAAAACAAGAAGAATATTTATGAATAAGAGTGATATACTCCTATTAATCTAAAATACGACCAGACAACCAAAACTGTCCCTGAATAACACTCAATGGATTTGGTAAAGTTTCACATAAATCTGGACTTGCTACCACATCTACTTCACCCCCCAATGTATCAACCAACATCCAGTAGAACTTTTCACCTGTCATCTCATTGGTTCGTATTTCCGATTGCTGAACCACTCCTGAAAAAACTGCAAAAGGTTCAGGATTCTCACCATTTTCATCTTCATCAAACAGTCCAATGGGCATAAATGACTCTACAGCAAACTGTAACTCTTCATCTTGTGAACCATAATAATCATCTTCATTAGGATAAAACTCTAAGTCCATGGCAAATGCTGTAAGTTGAATCTCTACATTTTCAGGATAATCCATCTCATCTAACACCTTCATATCAGGAACATTAAAAACAAAAGGATAATCTCCACTTTCAGGTTCTGTTGCTTCAGCAGGATTTGCCCAGGCATGAAACATACCATCAAGTTCACTATCTTCTCCCTCTATTTGTCGTGTAAGAGCCACAACCCTACGACTCATCCCATGAAAATGTGGATGAAAACCAATAAATTCTCCATCTAAATTTAACTGACTCCAGAGTTCAGCACCTGATGAATCAATAAAGTGAATATAAAATCCCCAAGGAACTTCTATTTGGCTGGCTGTTTCAAATGATTTCTCAATCAAACTTGCAAACTCTTCTTCTGTATCTATATTAAACCCGATGTTTGATAAATCTCCCATTGCGTATCCTTTTTAATAGATATTGTATAGTTTTTATATAAATTCTACTATTAATTTAAAAAACTAACTACTTAAAATAAGCATCAATTCCATCTGCAATACCTTGTGAAAAACGTTTCTGATAACGTTTACTTCTTAACTTTTTCAACTCTTTATTATGCGTTAAATACCCTGCTTCTATTAAGACAGATGGCATATTAGAAGCTAGAAGAACCCAAAAATCAGAATGTCTAACTCCTTTATCCTCTAACTTATAACGTTTTCTTACTTTATTTAGCACCTTAGATCTTATCTTTTTTGCTAAATTTCGTGACTTAGTCATTTTCCATGAACTTGTCATTCTCTTATATGCAGCCCTAGAATAGTAATATTTTCCTTTATAATAAGCTCTTTTTTTTCTTTCCCTATTAGAATTTCTTAATGATAGATGGAATATTTCAATACCTTGATAATGTTGTTTAGATTTTCCTTTTGGTGACGCATTTGCATGTACCGATATAAACATATTCCCACCCCTAGCATTTGCATATTCTGTACGCTCTTTTAATGTCATAGATTTGTCATATGTTCTTGTCATAAAAACTTTATAGCCTCGTTTTTGCAACTCTGTTCTTAATCGTTTTGAGAGTTGTAAGGTAATAGTTTTTTCATAAATACCTTTACCAATAGCACCTACATCTCGTCCTCCATGACCAGGATCAATAATAATGGTTTTCTTACTCTTTTTCTTACTCTTTTTTTTACTCTTTTTTTTACTCTTTTTTTGAACTTGCGAAGATTTATTTAAATAAATAGTTAATACATTGCCAACAATAGAGTAATTCTTTTTATTTTTAGAATAAGATTCTATTACTATACGTAAATAATGTTTATTATATTGTCCCATTCTAAAGGCTTTAACACCTCTATGTTTATAATGAGATATAT
>Ga0256824_10000564_pt1 | contig 14292 bp, 7 predicted proteins | sample CV67metaG_FD_191570 | JGI IMG/M metagenome (GOLD analysis project Ga0256824, IMG submission 191570) | Hydrothermal vent microbial communities from East Pacific Rise, Pacific Ocean - CV67 | ecosystem: Environmental > Aquatic > Marine > Hydrothermal vents | place: Pacific Ocean: East Pacific Rise...
ATAGATACTGTTTATCATATTGATGAAGAAGATAGGCTGAGCCTTTACTATCTTGCAAGAGTCTACTTCCTATAAATCCAGTATGACTATCTAGTAAAAAGTCATGATACCTGTCAAATTTTCTTTTAATGCCATTATGACTTATTTGATGTGTTTCATAAAAGAAAGGATGTCTAGATATCCAATTGTTTGGCAATATCTCATTTGGGTTCATTTTGAGCCAATCTTCCTCATGAAATAAGTAGTTCACCTGCATAAGACTAATAAGTTCCGTACTAAATTGTGTGGGGAAGTTCATAGAAATTTCACATGCAACCCCACTTTTTTCAATAAGATTTCTAGCCTCAATCTTTAATGCTGTATTTTCATTAAAATATCTATATTTCATGCTCGCGGAAGAATAATAGAAAAAAGAGAGTACAAAAAGAGCTAAAAAAATACTATTTAATACCTTTTGTTTTTTAATACTTTCTGTCAAAATAAAAGCCCACACAATAAACAGTGGTATCGTCACCCTATCTACATCCCTCATGACAATCAAAAACATAATACCTATAATAAAGATGGGTATTAAAATTGCTCTCCAACTTCTTCTGTTTTGATACAGTAAAAAAAGACTTACAGCCACAAACAAATAGAACCAAGCAGCCAATCGGTATTGAAAAAAATTCAAATAGTTAAAGGAGCTTAGTTGAGAGATAATCTCCATCGATGATTTAGCATTGGCCTCAATGACCTTTTGCGTTGGAAGAAGTACATCATCTTGTATCCATCCACTACTCATTAAAAACTTTTGATCTTGCGTGAGTACATCATTAGGGTCAAGTATCTGCATGTCGGATGTTAATGCTCTTGAGTGGTTAAAAGATTTCCATTTACTATAGTCTGTATCTAAACTTTCTATAAAAAAAGTAGCTATTAGTAGAACCATAAAACCTACAAAAGCATAAAAATCTTGACGTGAAAAATGTAATGGATTACGTATAAGTAACAGTCCTATGAGCCAAAAAGGTATGAGCATGGAGACAAGCCCAGTCCTCAACATAAAAGCAAGAAAGAGGAAAGCCAATGCATAATAGAGGTTTTTTTTAGCAAATCCAAGAGAAATCATCATGGTTAAAATGGAAAGAGCCGTGATTGTCATATGTAACCAAAAAAAAGTTATAACCAAGAAAGAGGAAAGAAACAGTATAAATTTCTGTATCTTGTCCTGTGTCTGTGCTATGTATAGTGACATCAAATAAACGTAAAATACTAGTAAAGAAGAAAGCAGCAAACTATACCAAGGGAAGGAAGGCGATAGGCTATACAGTTGACCCATCACATAAGAAAGTGGGTACCCCATCATCAAAGTACCATAAGTGTCGGTTGCTCTCAAAAGATTGAAAAGCATCCAGTCATCATTGGTGACAATGGCTGCATAACCGTTTAAAAGAAGAAGCAGTGATAGAAGAAGAAAAGTAGAAAAATAATAGACTTGTTCTGGAATTTTCTTTATAGATAAATCCAATATTTGCAAAGCTTCTTCCTTCCATATACTATTTTTTAAAGCTAAAACAAAGTAGTATACTATGTAATAATAAAAATAAGAGGGGTAATTATGAAAAAAATATTATTAAAAAGCACGATAGCAACAGCTATTTTACTTTCTGCTATGACACTCAGTGCAGGAAATCTACATGGACTATATACTAATTATGAATATAACGAAGAGACTGGTGACTCAACCAACACGGCAACTGCATTCAAACTAGGGGACAAAGGTATCTATACTGCAACTACCAATAGTGACAAGACAGGTTTTGATATGCCAACCTTTATATCATCGGATGCTTTGAAAGATTTTAATAGTACTAAACATTTTATAACATCAAATTACTGGCAGAGTAATTTACTATTTAGTTTTGGGGAGAAAGAGGTTAGGGTAATTCTACTGGAAGATGGCACAGTTGAATCAAAGATTCTTCTAAATGATTTTGGATACAACCAAGGATGGAGAAATGACAGAGATGTACGTTTAACCAGAGGTTATTCTCAAGACATCATTGGCTTTGGTAAGACAGGTGTTAAAATGACTAGAAGTATATATGATACCAATACCAATACCAGTAAATATCAAAAAGCTAAACTCGTTCTCAATGATTTTGGCTACGACCAAGGATGGAGAAAAGACAAACATGTTCGTACTCTAGGAGATATAGGATCCATTAACATTGCCCTTATTGGGTTTGGAGATGAAGGTGTTTTTGTATCAAGAACAGGTGGTGACTTTGGATCTGAAGATTATAATTATACTACCATTCCTACATTTAATCAAAAAAAACTTTATTTGAATGATTTTGGCTATGACCAAGGCTGGAGAAATGATAAACATATTCGCAAGGTAATTAATTACCCACTAGCTAACTATATTAATAATCCAAGAATCCTAGCTTTTGGTGACGATGGAGTATATACATCAGATATGAATGTTACCACTGAAAAATTTGAACCTAAACAGTTAGCAGTAGGAGCCTTTGGCTACAACCAAGGGTGGAGGAAAGATAAACATTTACGCCTACTTACAAATGTAACCTCAGAAGGTGGTTGGCCACGTGAAAAAGATATCGTTGGATTTAGAGACAACAATGTCTACGTCTCTAAGGGAAATAATGATGGTACTTTTGAAGCTCCTCAAGTATGGCTGGCTAACGGTTTTGGGTACAATCAAGGATGGAGAGTCACAGATAAGCGTATACTTTTTGATGTCAATGATGATGGGTATGTAGATATCGTAGGGTTTAAAAATAACCAAATCTATGTTTCACTCAACAACAACGGATCAACCTTTGCAGACCCTCAGTTATGGCTAAAAGATTTTAAAGAGAATTATAGTTTTCTTATACCTATTCTCTCAACACTTTTTGGAGATTAATTTTCCGTAGAAATTGAATTCTTCTATAAGACTGACACCTAAAATATTTAGGTGTCACATTACTCATTTACTCAAACAACAGATTATCTAAATCACAAAAATTATACCCAGAGATATGGCAATAATATTGGTATTCAGATGCCAAATCATTTAAAATAACATCATCATACTGATTTATAAGATTCATCGCATCTCCTGTATTTAAAGGAGCAATTATAGCTAAATCATTGTAATAAAATTAATATTATTATCTAGGTACTTGGGGACCAACTGGCTCATTTACATTACAGTAATCAAAATTTTGCTTTTGTGTAGCACTCATATCAATTGTTCTTTTACACTTCCATATGTATGAATCACTTATTTCAGTTGTTTGAGGTACATTTGCCGCAATATCATCATACCTATTATCCAATGCTACTGCTTTTGCTGCTTGCCCTCCATTCTCAAATTTGTATGAGAGCATGGCACCTACTACTCTTAGCATATCTTCTCTTCCGTCCATTTCGCCTTGAACATATGCATGTGTAGCCCATCCACCATCATTTGTACCATCTTCGGGTAAACCATCATTCTCAATAAATGAAATAGCCTTTTCTTCCCCTGGTAATAAATTATATATACTCATAAAAATTCTAGGGTCTTGAAAATATCTATTATTACTCATACTGATACCATCACTACCACCAAATTGTAATATGAGTGTCGTTGTATCTAAGTTTTCTACTTCAGCTGAAGTAAGACCCAATGCAAACCAACCATCTAAAGGAATAACAAAACTATTTTCTGCATAATTTTCCTCCTTGAGACGCTTAATATTGTAAAATACTGAACCTCCTCCTGTCGAACTACCTATAACACCAATTTTTGATTTATCAACAAAGTCTCCTTGATTATCCAGCGTGGTTTTTATCTTTTGATAATCTACTTCCCTATTTGCTGTAGTTGAAACAGCAATAACAAGATACCCTTTAGAAACAATAAACTCAATAAATTTTACATAACCTTTTCTATTACTATTTGGGTCATTCGCCTTACCGTCATCAATATATGCACTCCAACCACCAGTACTTACTATAACCACAGGAGCATTTAATTTAATTTGACCATTTTTTATAGGTCTATACACATGTAGGTAATGTTCATTCAACTTCTCTACCTCTACACCATATGTACCATAATCCTCATAATCAACTACAGGATTTATACCATTCACATTAAACGCATACACAGATTTAGCTACAGCACCCACTCCATATTCATTATGATAAAAGAGTCTCACTTCATACTCTCCAGCTGGCATACTTTTTTTATCGCTAGAAAGGACAACTGTACCATTCTTCTTAACCCAGTTCCATGCAATTACATTACCCCAGCTATTAGTATCTCCTTTATGAAAAATACCTACCCAGTCCTGATCTCCTGATAGAGCCATTTGTACATTTACTGATACTGTTTCATTCGTATTATATGTTGCGTTTACAGTACTTAGTGGAGCTTTCCTCACTACAAAGCTATCTGATGCTTGTGTAGTATATTTATTATGGAAAAATAGTCTTGCTTCATAGTTACCTGCTGGCATACTTTTTTCTTTGTTAGAAAGTACAACTGTACCATTCTTCTTGACCCAGTTCCATGCAATAACATTACTCCATGATGTACTACTTCCTTTTGGGTAAATACCTACCCAATCTTCATCTCCTGAGAGTACTGTATTTACAGTGATTGAAACGGTTTCATCTACATTGTATATATCTTGTACTGTTTTAATAGGGTAAAGTACACCACCATTGCCACCCACATAAGGTACAAATGTTGTAATATCTCCCATAATGAGGGGAGCCCATCGAAGAATAACTGCACTTAGCATACTACTAAGCCCAACCATTAGTATCATAATTTTAAATAATCTATAAGTTTTCATCTTTTCCCTTTTCATTTATTCTCCTACCTTTACATGATAGGTATCCATCACATCATTTTGCTCACCCCAGTCACTAGAGAAAAGAACTTGTGTTCCATCAGGGCTAACATTTACTTGGACAAGTCCTGAATTCTCTGTACTATTGTGTGTTTGTGCAAAACGTTGTACTGTATGGGAGTTATCTAATTTTATTGCAAATGCCTCACGTACACCATTACCACGCCACAAGTAGCGTGTATTGACATAACACCACCCTGGACGCTGATAGTTACGACAAGAGATATGTCCCCCATTGTATTTATCAGGTAGAAGCTGTACACGTGGTGAACCATCGAGTGGATACATCCATATACCAAGGTTAGATTCTCCATTGAGACTACCAAAACCAAACTCAACAAAGACCTCTTTTCCATTAGCATCTACACCTAGGTCACCATGTGCAGCAGCATTGGCCAAGGTTCTTATATGATGAAGATTTTTATAATACTGTTCTATAGTATATTCTTGTTCAGCATCACCTTTTTTACTACGATAATTAACAATGACATAATTACCTAAGGCAGAGATAGAAGCCCAATCAAACATTTGATTCCACTGTGCACTGCTTGTAGTAAAGTTACCATTATCATCTTCTGTATACCATTTCATATCAGTCGTAACATTAGAGTCTATTTTATTATAAATACTTCCATAATTGTCTTTAAGATGATAGACCATCAAGGTGACTCTGTTGGTATCTTTTTTTCTTCCAGAAAAGACTATGTAGTTGTCTTGATAATCTAAATTTCCCTCATATTTACCAAGCTTCATTTCATCATATTCACTCTTCATAAAGGTTGCATTTGGCATATCAGTATAAGTAATAGTATTGTCTGGATTGATTTTGGCTTTCATAAAAACAAACCTATCCCAACGTACATCCATTCCATAAAAGACATTTGACTCATAAGATGACCATTTCATTTCAGTAAGGGATCCTCTAATGAGTGTATTTACTGTGATTGGTGTTTCTGAGAAGTTATCAGCATAATAGATTCTATACCCTAGTCTTATCAGACTGGAGTCTGCATTCCATGACTGTGTTTTAGGATAAGAGTGTGCATTACCTGTTTGATTGGCTCTGTCAGTAATACGTGTTACTTTATTATTAAATACACTATCTACATAATTTCCAAGATGTGCTGGCTTAGCAGGATTAGCATTAGGTTTATCATCAAATATTGTAGTAGATGGATAATTTTTTCCACCTAAATATTGATTACAATAGTCTATCTCCATGACTTCAGAACGGTTTTTATGACTATTACAACGATATGTATATCGCCACTTCTCTCGTACTGTTTCCAAACCATCGGCATAAGGAGTATCACTACCATTTTCTAAAGCTACTTGTTGAGCAGAAACAGTACCATTGAAAGTGTAATCCATCAACGCATCCAAAGGTTTGAGTAGTCCTTGCATTTGGTCATAACTCTTACTGCCTCCTGGGTAACTATGTGTTGCAGGACTAAAGACTTGATAATCTTTTTTATCATTTTCAATAGATGTTAGAAGTGTATACTCACTCAATGTAATCCTCGGGTCTTGCGTATTTTTTAACGCATCTCCTTCAACAGATTTGTAATATCTTTGCATAACAACATTAGTATTTGATGGTAAGTTTTTCATATCTTTACTGTTCATACCAAAAGCAAACCAACCATCAAGACTCATAAGAAATCGTCCATTCTCACCATAGCCTTTTTTAGAAAAATGATCCAGTATCTTAAATGTATCTCCTCCACCTGAAGAATGTCCGATGACTCCTATACGTGTAGTATCTACATAAGGTAAAACATCATTGTTGGCATCAAGCATTTTTTCAAAACGGCTTATAAACGTATCGGGGTCTCCATAATAATCTTTTGCATAAATAACCGAATATCCATGACTAGCAATGAAAGTCAAGAGAGATTTATAACTATTGTGGTTTTGAGACTGAAAACCTGGGGCAAAAAAGAGTAAAGGTGTTTTTGGCATATGAACAATATCCGAGGGAAAGTAAACAATAGAATTTCCATTATCAACCTCAGTATAAGTGGAGACATCATGACTTCCCCCTACTCCATATGTAACTGTAAATGCATAAGTAGCTTCTACATTAGAAGTTGAATTATGAAAAAAGAGTCGTATCTCATACTCTCCTGCTGGCATAGGTTTTTGATTTCGATTTAATACAATGTTGCCCTGTCTCACCCAGTTCCAAGCTATCACATTAGCCCAATCATTAGATGCACCTACAGGGTATATACCTACCCAATCTTCATCACCAGAAAGTGGTGTATCTACAGTGATTGAAACTGTTTCATCTACACTGTATGTATTTTGTACAGTTTTAATGGGTAGGGGTAAACCATTACCACTTATAGTAGGTACAAATGTTGTAATATCTCCCATGATGATGGGAACCCATTTTAAATTAGCTGCACTTAATATACTGCTAAGCCCTATCATTATTATAAATAATTTATGTAAATTCATTTTTTTCCTTTATATTATATTAATTAGCTTGTGACAACATATGAAAATCACCTGCAATATCTGCAAGATACATTTCTAAATCTGTATACCCTGCATTGTTAATAACAAGATAGTCATCCATATACCAATTTCTATCTATACGTATAGCATTATTATTAGCTATATCAGGGTCAAGATTATGAGAGAGTTCCCAACTGTTAGGCATACCATCTCTATCAGTATCATAGAGATCTAAATTTACCACTGCATCTGTACTGTATATAGGGTGTACAAATCTATCCTGATCACCCATACCTCCATCACCTACTTCTGCTGTAATGATAGTAGGTGCATTATTATTTTTTACCCAACCTATATACATTGCATCAATAGTATTATCAATAGTCGTTGTTCCCTCACTAGAAAACCTAACATTACCTCCTACATTATTTAAGAGATTATCTTTTACAAAATTTTCATCTAAAATAGAAACAGGAACATCAGGAACACTATTTGGTACATCTCTTAAAACTAAGTTTGGAAAGTCAGACTTAGATGCAGGAGTCCATACATGAAGCATATCTCTTCCATTGCTATTTTGAATAGTATCAGTAATATCAAGTCTCTGAGAGTCATGGGATAAAAAGAGATTATTATCTATGTGAAAATTTGGTGCTTCACTCTCTGTGTCATATCCCGCTGGTATAAAGTCTCCATATTGAAACCCTATCAAATTACTACTACTAAAACTTGGAGAATAAAGTGTCTCTTGATATACATTTTTAACAAAATCATTATGTGCATTACCTCCTGCACGTACGAGTCTTTTATGTCCCCCTCCATCAAAACCATGTACATAGTTATTTATCACATCAAATCTTGCATTATCACCACCAGCTGTATTTGGGAACCTATGACTTACCCCTATAAACGCATTTTTATGAATACTAAAGTGTCCTACTTTATTCCAGTCTTCTTCACTACCACCTTCTCCTACTACACCCAGCAGTAGACCTATATTATGATTTTTTTGTCCTGTTGCATCAGGATTTATAATATTTTCATGAAACAAAGAACGCTGTACTGTAATATTATCTACCGTCCTGTCATACGTACCTCTAAATGAATTAGTCACAATCAACCCGTATGCTGACCATCCTGATGTCATATGGTCAATAATTAAATTACTTGAATTTACAAAACGGATAGATGGGTGTTGATCTGAAGCATTGTCTTTTGTGTACCACTGCCAATTAAACCGTGTATCAAAATAACGAAGAATCATATTATCCTGTCCATACACATTAAAATGTCTAGCCCATCCTGAGCTGGTATTACCATCATTTGCTAGATGCACACCACCTTTATCTGCTGCTGTCTGTCCAGCAAGTGTAAAGTTACTGTAGAGATTTTCTTTGGTATTACCATTTTTATCACCAAGTGTAATACCCACATTTAAATCAAACCTACCCCCGATAGCAAAGACAATGGTTCTATTCCCTTCAGTTCTGAGTGCTTCTCTAAGACTCCCATTTCCATCTGCGTCTCTAGTGGTAACATATATCACATCACCGCCACGACCTCCACGAGTACCTGCTCCAGCTCCTTCTGCTGTAGGGAATGCTTTTAATTTGTCTAACACAATCACATCATGATTGTCATACTCGACTACAGAATATAGCGCATCACTGGCAATAAGATCATTCCACTGTGAAGTTTGTCCTAGATTACCACTACCCACTTGCCATTCAGTCAGTGCAATACCTGCTGCATCTTGATTACTTGTATTATCTGGTTCTCTTTGAGATTCACTTCTGTTTCGTCCCCAATTACTGTAGAGTCCATTTACAGAATTTCCATCTCGAATACCAGACCAAAACTGTTCATTATTGTCTTCCCATACCCAAGTGTCTTCACTATTTAAATCATTTGCACCTATCCAAACATACGTAGCACCACCCCCATTAGAAGCTACAGAGCCTGCATATTCACTTTTAGCTATATAATGAAAAAGTCGTGAATATATCTCATGATTCTCTGCAATACTCCCAATATTTACCAAATAACCTCCATCATCATGAGCCATAATAGAAGCATCTTGCCATGTAGTCGCTGTTTTTACTATTTTATAGTTATGTCCATTATAGTAAAATGCCTCTATAGGCTCTCTAGTAGAGGTACTTAAGTCATCTATACTACCACTACCACGTATAGCAAACCCGACAATCTGAGTAAGATTCTCATCTGGATATATAACATTAAAATCTGCCTCTATATCTCTGGTAAAAGTATGCCATGTACTATCATTGGCATCTGCACCTAAACCATTATGTATATAACTTCCATTTAGTCCTGTACTTATATCATCTGGTGTATATTCCATATAGATATTTGCATCTGGTGAATTTGTACTACGAACCAATATAAACAGTCTAAATGCCTCAGAATATTTTAAACTCCATGAAGATATAAACTCTGTATTTGTTGTAAAGTTTGGATATCTGAAACCATTATCCAGTCCATCATTACCTTGAAGATTGATAGCATGTCCACCATGGTCTTCAACATTGCTAATAACTGGGTTAGCCCCTGAACCATAAGTAGCCCAACCTGCAATATTACCATCTTCAGCATCTTCATGCACTGTTACACTACCTGCACTTGGGTCTACAACATTCACAGTTCTTGTTGTAGTCACTTCATTACCACTACTGTCACTTACACTATAGGTAATAGTATATGTATCTAATGTATGAATATCTACACTACCTGTAGTTACAATATTTGCACTTATGTCCCCATCTATATCATCACTGGCTGTTGCACCTTTTTCTACATAAGGTGTATTGATATTAACATTAATGGTTTCTGTACTTTTTAGTGCGATGACTGGTGGTACTGCATTAGGAGTGTTTCTTTGTTCTAAAAATTGTCTACATAAAAGTTTTGCATCATCTCTATTAGATTGACAGGCTAACTCTTTTACCCAACCCGCTACTATATTGGCACCTGTTGGACTAAAGTGTGTATTGTTTATACCTCTATGATACTCTAAGTAACCGTATAGAATATCTGCTTCAGGTAGGGTTTGGAAAAGTGGATTATCTTCTACTCCATCCCCGTCATAATCTTCATTAATGGTATAGGTTGACCATACTTCCATACTCTTTTGATGTAAATCTATAAATAGTACATTTTTATCTAAAGCAACAGGCTCGACATACTCAGCGTAAGGTCTAGAATTATAATGGTTTCTATTATTTGGAGGAGAGAGTAGTACAGGAATGAGCCCTAATCTTCTAGCATCAGCTATATAAGCTTCTAACTGATCTTGAAAAACATCTGTGCCTATATGATGATGTGAATCATTTGCACCAAACTGTATGAATAAAAATCCACCATTATTATCATTTGTAGTATTGATAAGTGTTTCAGTAAATCCCCAATCTCTATCTTTATAACCTGCCTCTTCAGCATGTACAGGATCAGGGTCTCTATATGTAATAGAATCAGCACCTGAACGCGCACGGTTATAAGCTTTATTTGGGTCTTTCATATAATATTTTAAGTGTTCTCCCCAACCTTCTAACTTACGATTAGAACCATAAGGATCGTTGAAATCACCACTTATATAATCACCTGCATGTACAGTAGATGAGCCTAGAATAAAGATTCGTTTGTGTGGAATATTTTCTGGTGTACTGTTTGCATCTAATGGGTCTGAACCTGCTGCTATTTCTTCAGCATCGCTATACCCATCATTATCATCATCTTGGTCTACATTATTACCTATGTTATCACCATCGGTATCTACACTTTCATTAGCATTTGTAGGAAATGCATCTAGCTCATTGGAGACACCATCTCCATCTATATCAAGGTCTATTGTGTCAATGACACCATCACAATCAAGGTCAGATTCGGTAATACTTTCATCATATATAGGTATAACTACGACTAAACCATTATTGGGTAGTGGAAACCATTTAGGACAAGTGTTATATCCATAAGCAACATGGGTTAACGTAAATATAAGTAAAATACTGTGTAAAAAAAATTTAATATTCATAAATACTCCCTAAAGTATGTGTATAATAAAGAAGTTAACTAAACTGTATTAGTAAAGTATTACCTCACATCAATATCTTTCACTGATTTTTCAAGCTCAGCTAAAAAGTTTTCTATCTTTTTCCCAAATCCTTCTACAAAAGTTTTTGTTTTTTCAAGATCTATATTAATATTCTCTTTGTCAATCTTAATACCTACATTTTCAGCCATATCTACTTTACCTTCAGAGAGGTCTTTTTGTAAATTCTGTGCTGTATTCTCAAATGTTTCTCTAAGTGCATTAAAAAAATCTTTTGTTTGAGTAAGGTCAATATTAAGTTTTCCATCACCTATCTCAACACCCATTTTTTCAAATAAATCGTTATTGTTTTGTTCTGTCATCATAGTTCCTTTAAAATGTTTGAAACTATTATAACATACTATAAAAATGCAAGCAACGAAGCTGTTACAGCCACATTAAGTGACTCCACACCTCTTTTCATAGGTATAGCAATACTTTCATTACAGATAGATTCTACAGCTTTACTCACACCCTCACTCTCGTTACCCAGTACAAATATAGTTTTGTCACTGTAGTCTTGCTCTTTGTAGCTTGATGTTGCATGAGAAGAGAGTGTATAAACATCTGCACCTTCATCTTTAAAAGATGCCAATGTCTCTTTGAGATTAGATGTTTTAATAATGGGCATTTTAAAGATGGTTCCAACGCTGGCTTTGATGACCAATGGGCTTATCTGTGCAGCACCTTTTGTGGGTAAAAGTATGGCATCTATATTACCCGCAGCACAAGAACGTATAATCATCCCAAGATTTTGCGGGTTCGTAACCCCATCAAGTGCGATGATACGGTAGCCATCATGTGTATCTTTAAAATACTGCTCATCTCCAAAGTGTTCTAACACAATGTCAAGTGCCACACCTTGGTCTTGTTTGGCATTTTTAGAGATGCGTGAGAGAGACTGTTTGTCATGGTACTTCACTTCTATGTCTCTACGTGCAGCTATGGCTTTCATCTCTTCAAGCACTTGTGCATCTTTATTTGACTTGGAGAGGTGTAGTTTATGGATGGTGACAGCGTCATCTTCCAGTGCTTCTATGACTGCGTTGCGTCCGTAGATGGTGAGTACTTTGTCGAAAAATGCTTTTTTAGCTAAATATTCTGGTGAGTCTTGCATGGTGAAGCCTTATGTTTTTCGTATTTTATCATCTTTACTTGTTACAATACACTATGTTAAAACTTTTCTACAAAATTACACTACTATTGGTACTTATAGTTAGTAGCACTGTACTCTACCAAAAAAAGACCTACGCCTACCATACCTTCGTTCGTGTCAACCCTGTACCTCATACCAAAGCACTCATAGAAGAACAACACTACGCAGATGCTTATACGTACTTAGACTATTTTATGAACTTTGAGTATGTACAAGAAAATGAAGAAGCTAAAATACTCTTAAAAGAGATAGAGGCAAAACGCTCTAGTCTCTCCTACAAATCAGAGAAAATTGCAGAAGGTATACGTACAGGCACTTCTGATGAACTTTTAGGACAAGTCTCTGCCATAGGTTCAGACTTTTTTGTCATCGGTGACTTACGTGACTTGGCACTAGAAGGCACGCACTACTTTAAAGACGAAGAGGTAGACAAAGTCTTAATATCACTCTCAACCATAGGACTCGTGGCATCTGCCAGTACACTCTTTACTTTAGGCTCTAGTGCTGTGGCTAAAAGTGGCATTTCTCTTCTAAAACTTGGACATAAAAGTAAACATATCCCCTCTTGGTTAGGTAAATATCTCGTACGTGAAAGCAAACAAATAAGAAAAACCAAAAATATATCTAGCATCAAACCTCTTTTTAAAACCTTGGACAGTATGCATAAAGAAGTAGGACTCACGGACACACTCAAATTACTCGCGTATACACATAATATGAAAGAGTTAAAAGGGGTGAGTAAACTGGCAAAGCGTTATGGAAATGAAACAGCAACACTACTCAAGCTCTCAGATAAAAAACTATTAATCCATGCAAGGACATTACGTAAAATAGACAAAAAGAGTATACAACTGGCTTCTACCTATGGAGCATCAGGATTTGCACATCTTATCAAAGGGGGAGAGAAAAACTTTATCAAAACAACAAAGAGACTCAAAGCCTATAGTAAAGTAGGATATAAAGGGGAAATATGGAAAATATTTTTATGGCTTATGAAACATTTGAGTGACACAGTACTCATACTTATGATGAGTATCGCATCTTTACTGCTTCTACCATGGAGAAAGTTAAAACGGACTACTTAGCTTCACCATTCCAAGCAATGCGTGGTTTATTGTTCTCATCAAACTCAACAGCTGGCATACCCATAATGTTATACCCCGCATCGACATAATGCACTTCACCTGTAACCCCCGAACTAAGGTCAGAGAGCAAGTACATACCTGAGTTTCCTACTTGATTAATGGTGACATTCTCTTTAAGAGGAGCATGTGCTTTGTTCCACTTAAGCATAAAACCAAACTCACCAATGCCTGCAGCTGCAAGTGTTTTGATGGGTCCAGCTGAAATGGCATTGACACGTATGCCATCTTTACCTAAGTCTTCTGCTAAGTACTTCGTAGTCATCTCTAACGCCGCTTTTGCTACACCCATAAGATTGTAGTTTGGTATGTACTTTACGCCACCATAGTAAGAGAGTGTCAATACAGAAGAGTTATCTGAGAGTATTGGCTTTAACTCACGTACAATTTCGATGAGGGAATACACAGAAATATCCATCGCCACATCAAATGCCTCTTTACTTATATCATAGAAACGTCCAGAAAGCCCTTCTTTCGGTGCAAAAGCAATAGAGTGTACAATGAAGTCTATCTGCCCCATATCCTTCTCTA
>Ga0256824_10000565_pt1 | contig 14292 bp, 10 predicted proteins | sample CV67metaG_FD_191570 | JGI IMG/M metagenome (GOLD analysis project Ga0256824, IMG submission 191570) | Hydrothermal vent microbial communities from East Pacific Rise, Pacific Ocean - CV67 | ecosystem: Environmental > Aquatic > Marine > Hydrothermal vents | place: Pacific Ocean: East Pacific Rise...
GTCTCTGGTAAAGATTCAAAGGTTCTACAACCCTCTGTTTTATCCCAACATGGGAACGATTTATAGATAGGTGTTGCATCGTCTAAATCGTAAGGAACGTAATCTATTCGCTCCCCTTCAATCTCGTAAGCCACACACACTTTTACCTCATCAAAACCATCAAGAACATCCAGTTTCATAAGTGCCACTTGGTCTACACCATTTACTCTTACGGCGTGTCTCATTGCAACTGCATCAAACCAACCACATCTTCGTGGACGACCTGTAGTTGTTCCAAACTCATGACCATTTTTACGAAGTTTCTCACCCTCATCTCCAAAGTCTTCACTTGGGAAAGGACCATTTCCAACCCGCGTACAATACGCTTTGGCGATTCCAGTTACTTTGCCTAAATCTTTAGGATTAATTCCTAAACCCGAACAAGCACCCGCAGAAACGGTAGTAGATGATGTTACATAAGGATAAGTACCATGATCAATATCAAGCATTGTTCCTTGCGCACCTTCAAGAAGTACTCTTTTTCCTTCATCAAGAATTTTCCAAACAAGTTGAGTCGTATCCACAATATGCGGAGTCAATACCTTTGCATAACTATCTAGCTCTGTCTTCAAAGCATCTTTCACGGGAAGCTCAACCCCCATTACTTCAAAAACCGCACGATTAATCTCAAAGAAGTCAACAATTTTATTCGAGAGTTTCTCTGTGTCATGAAGTTCACCCATTCTATGACCAACACGTGCAATCTTATCACCATAAGCAGGTCCAATACCTTTACCTGTGGTTCCGATAGCTTTATCACCCTTCATTCGCTCACGTGCTTGATCGATGAGTGCATGGTATGGTAATAACATATGTGCTTTATCTGAAATAAAAAGTCGCCCATCTAGGTTATCAAATTGAACCATCTCTTTTATAAAGTCAACAGGAGATAGAACAACACCGTTACCCACGATATTTTTTGCTTCTGGATTTAAAACTCCTGAAGGGATTAGGTGTAGTGCATATTTTTTATCACCAACAACAATGGTATGACCTGCATTGTGTCCACCTGCAAAACGACATACATAGTCATGTGTCTGTGCCATGTGATCTACGATCTTACCTTTTCCTTCATCACCCCACTGTAAACCTACAATTAAATCTGCTTTTGTACCCATACTTACTCCATCTTTTCTATTTTTTAACATCTTGCATCTTTTGATTAATACACGCATCAGTATAGAGTGCAAAACCTACGGCATTAATATTCTCTATTCTGTAACATCCTCCACGAACCAAAAGCTCATTGTTATGAAACATTCTAAAAGTTAATGATCCATAGTATCGCATTTTTGCATAGTATAACGGTGCAATAATTACCGAGGAGTAGTTAATTTTTAAAATTGCCTCTTTTATCAACAATAATTCATCTTGAATCTCTTGAGGAATTCCTTCGAGATCATTAAGATCTTCTGCTTTATGAATATGAACCAATTTTGAAATCCAAGGAAACTCAAGCTCCAGAATCGCTTCAATATTGGTATCATGAAGCATCTCTAAATCAACCCCATACTTCTCATTTAAAATCAACGGTATACGCATATTAGAGATCTGTAATAGTGCTTCCAGCTCTAACTGCTGGACGAGTGTGGTTGCTGAATTAACAACCTCATCAAAACTACCGTCCAAAATCTCTGCCCCAACTTGATACTGCTCTTGGGTTGGAAACGAAACAGCAGGCTGAATATAGAACCACTTCTTAGAATCGGTGGTTCGCCCAATTCTTTTGGTTACAATCCGCACCACATCGGCTGTACTGTCTGCACGTAATGTTACAGTGTGATTATGCTCATCATGAAGATGAAGCAGTTTCTTCTCATCTTCAAATGAGTTGTGTTGATGATATGAAAAGAGTGGTGTTACAATCTCTTCAAATCCATGCGCTTGCATTGCATTGGCACAGATATTCTCAATCTCTCTTTTTATCTTAGCAGAAGCTCCAAAATAGAGCTTACTTTGACTTGGTATTTCGTGTTCAAATATCATTATATCTCTTTAAAATATGTCTCATTAAAGACTCTTGAAGCGGTTCCATTAAATGCTCGTCGCCCCAAATCAGCCAAAGCCATCTCGATAGCAGTCACAACCCAAGCCGACTCATTCACAGGAATCAGACCCATCTGATTAATACGGAAAAGCTTACCTTTTAAGTGGTCTTGCCCACCTGCCATATTAACACCATACTTTGTTTTTAATAGTTTTCTAATCGGTTCAGCATCATCATCTAAAACGGTACTCATTGACATTGCAGGAGTCTCTGGATACATACTAAATCCAATCGATTCAAGTGCTTTCTGTGTCGCTTTAGCTCTGGCAGAAGTTGCACTATATAACGCCTCTACACCCTCTTTCTCTATCTCATCAAATATCGCATTAAGACCAATAATCAGTGTGGTTGGTGCAGTATAAGCCGTCGTATTTTTTTGCTGTTTCTTAATCTCTGAAGCTAAGTTAAAATAGTAATCTTTACCCGCTCCAATAACCTCAACTGCTTCTGAACTAAGCCCAATCATCGCCAATCCAGGGGGTAACATAAACGCCTTTTGGCTTCCTGTTACCAATGCGTCAATATTCGATACATCAATCTTTTCAACCCCAACAGCTGTAATTCCATCAGCTACCACCATAATATTTGGGTTAACACTTTTTACATAAGAGGCAATCTCTTCAACTGGGTGTCTAAGCCCACCAGCACTTTCGCTAATCTGAATAAAGAGCGAATCAATATCACTGTTCTCTTCTAAAGCTCTTTTTACATCATCCAATGCAACAGGAGTGTTCCACTCATACTTCAACTCAACAAGATCTTTTCCCATAGCTGTTACAATTTTTCCAAACCGTTCACCAAATTTACCAGCATTAATAGTCAATGCCTTTTGTTGACAAAGGTTTACCACACAAGCCTGCATTGCACCAGTTCCAGAACTTGCCAACATTACACACTCATCCATTCCAAGCAATCTAATAAGGCGTTCACGAGCCTCTTTAAAAATAGCTTCAAACTCTGGGGTTCGATGATGTAGGGTTGGTGTTGCCATCGCTTGACGAACAGACTCAGGAACAGGTGTTGGGCCAGGGGTAAAAAGTAACATGTATATCCTCGATAATTGTATAGGTTATTGAGAATGTCGCAACTTAATCGTTGCAAAATTCTCGGGATTATATCAAAAATGTCATTAGGAGTTGTTGACATGCAAGCTACGATTGCCATTGAACCTTATGTTATAATTTTATTTTAAATTAAGATTTTTTATCTTAACCTTTAACCCTAAAATCTTATCGTTATTTAGCATCTTCCACATCTCTGACCACTTCATTGATCTTTTTCAAAGCCTTCTCCTTTGCCTCTTCAACTTTTTGTATCTCTTGGTCTATAGCCCTTTTCGCATTGGCCTCAATCTGAGCTAAGTTACCTCTTGAAGCACTCTCTAAAGGTTTCACGATTCGCTGAACAATACCACTTTGAGGATACGCCATCTCACTACGCTCAAACTTTGCCATTTTTATGGGTTCCACAATTTCCAAACTTTCCATCTCTTCGCTACTTAATATCTCTTCTGTAATTAAATCTTCTGAAAAAACCACTTGCTCTTTCTCCTCTATAGGCTCAGGTGCTTGTGAGTAATTAAAATATTTTTTTACACGACTTACAGCAGACTCCCTATCCATTGTATCAGCAAACATCTCTGTGAGTAAAATTATGGGTAAAACCAACCCTATTAACAAACTTCTTTTCATTTATATCTCCTTCATTTGTTAATAATGGTAGCACTTTTTACTTAAACTTTTTTAGATTCATCCTCTTTTTTTATTCTCTCTTCTAGACCATTTAGCTTTTTTATCAATAGTGTATTCTGTTCAATAACCTGATCAAGTAACCGACTTTCTTTGGTCTCATCCTCTTTATGTTCTTGATTTAAACTCTCTAAAATAATTCCAATAATCATATTTAAAAAAGTAAATGTGGTCAAGAAAATAAAGACAATATAAAAGATCCAACTCCAAGAGTGTATCTCCATGCTCTCATACATCACATCTGTCCAGCCCTCAAAAGTCATAATCCTAAAAAGCGTTAAAAGTGCTGTCCCCAAATCACTCCACAATCCAGAAGGAGCCTCTTTGAAAAGTACTGTTCCAACAATGGCAAAAATATAAAAAACAATAAAGATTAAGATAAAAACATACATTATTGATTTAGAAGAGCGAAAAAGAGAGTTAATAATTCCTTTAAGTTCGGGGATAATAGTAATAATTCGTAAAATTCTAAAAATTCTAAGCAGTCGAGCCACAGCCGAATCATTTCCTTCAATAGGAATTAAACTCATCGAAACAATGACAAAGTCAAAAATATTCCAGCCATCTTTAAAAAAATCTAAAGGATTAGAGTAGGTCGAAATACGCGCAATAATCTCGATAAGAAAAATAATCGTAATAAGCTGATCAAGGGTAAAAATAATATCTTGATAGACAGGTGAAAGCTCAAAGGTATCAATACCAATCAACATAGCGGAGAAGATAATAATTCCCATCATAAAAAATTCAAAATAACGGTTATTAATTAGATAAATCAGGGTCTCATGTAACTCTTTGAAGGTTGGCATAAAGCTTCTTTCTTTTTTCGCAAAATATAACTTAAAATAGACAAAAAAGTCAACCCTTGAGATATAATTTAAAAAACTAAAAAAGAAACTACTATTTATGAAAAATCTTATTAATTTATTACTAAAACAGAGCAGACTCAAAAGAGATCAAATAAGCAATATTCTTCAACTTCTTGACGAAGGAGCAACCATTCCTTTTATTGCCCGCTACCGAAAAGAGATGACAGGTGGTGCAAGCGATGATGAACTTCGTGATTTTTACGAAATTTATACGACTCTAAAACGTCTAATTGAAAGAAAAGAAGAGATTCTTCATATTTTATCCCAACGAGAGCTTCTTAAACCTCAACTTCAAACTTCCATCTCAAATGCCCAAACTCTAACAGAATTAGAAGATATTTATCGCCCCTACAAAGAGAAAAAAAATAGCCGAGCTAGAGTAGCCATTAAGAACGGACTAACCCCATTGGCAGATCTCTTAGAGTCCGCAAAAGTTGATAAAAAAACATTTGAAAATAGTGCCAAGAGCTTTTTAAACAGAGAAGTTAAAAGTTTGAATGATGCTATTAAAGGAGCAAAAGATATTGTCGCAGAACGTTTTTCAGACAACCAAAAAGAGAGAATAGTTATTCGAGAGATGACCCAAAGACATGGTAAAGTAGAGATAAAGAAAGGAAAGAATTTTGATGAAAATGGTGTTTATAAAAATTATAAAGAGCAGAGTGAAAAAGTGGCTTATATACCCTCTCATCGATATTTAGCCATTCGTCGTGCTGAAAAAGAGAAACAGCTTAGTGTTAAAATAACCATTGACAATGAGAGATACATAGAGACACTCAAACGCTATAAAATGCGTGATTATATGGGCAGTACAAAAAGCATTCTCTTTGAGGCATACCAAGATGGATTCAAACGTCTTCTCTACCCATCAATAGCACGTGAAGTTGCTTCAGATCTAAAAGAGCGTGCCGATCGAGAAGCAATTGAAACTTTTGGCAAAAACTTAACCCAATTACTGATGACACCACCTGTGACAGGAAAAGTTTTAATGGGTGCTGACCCTGCCTATAAAACAGGTTGTAAACTGGCTGTTATCAATGAAAATGGTACATTTTTAGCCCATGATCTCATCTTTCCAACTCCACCAAAAAGTGACTATGAGCAGTCAAGAAGAGTGGTTTTAGCTCTGGTTAAAAAATATCATATTTCTGGGGTAGCTATTGGTAATGGAACCGCATCGAAAGAGACTCAAGAATTTTTTGCAAAAATCAACAAAGAGCTAAATGGAAAGCTGAAATATACAGTCGTATCCGAAGCTGGTGCTTCGGTCTACTCTGCCTCAAAGATAGCCAGTGAAGAGTACCCAAATTTGGATGTGACTATACGAGGAGCAATCTCAATTGTGGGGCGTGTGCGTGATCCTATGGCAACGCTGGTTAAAATCGACCCAAAATCATTGGGTATTGGACAGTACCAACATGATGTTGACCAAAAACTCTTGGAACGAAAACTCAATGAAACAGTAGAAAACTTGGTAAACCGTGTGGGTGTTGATGTCAACTCAGCTTCAGCTTCACTTTTAGGATATGTGGCAGGTGTGGGAAAAAGTACGGCTAAAAATATTGTCGCCTACCGCCAAGAACATGGAGCTTTTAAGAGCAAAAAAGAGCTTTTAAAAGTTAAAGGTATTGGAGCAAAAGCATATCAGCAAATGGCAGGATTTATTCGTATTCGTAATGGAAAAAGTATCTTTGACAACACAGCTATCCACCCCGAAAGTTATGACGTAGCAAAAAAGTTAGAACAGATAGAAAACAAGAGTGATACAGAAATATTAGCAGAGAAGTTTGGCATTGGAGAACCAACATTGAAAGATATTATAAGAGAGTTAGATAAACCTGGTTTTGATCCTAGAGAAGATTTACCTGCCATTCCTTTTAAAGATGATTTAACTGATATTTCGATGTTAATAGAAGGAAGTATCATCTCTGGAGTGGTAAGAAATATCACAGATTTTGGTGCTTTTATTGATATTGGATTGAAAAATGATGGCATGATTCATATCTCAAAAATGAGTGAAAAACGGATTAATCATCCTCTTGAAGTTCTCTCTATCAATCAATATCTACCTCAAGTAGAAGTAATCTCTCTCGATAAAGAGAGAGGTAAAGTGGGGTTAAGCCTTAAAAACAGTTAATAAATATTTTCCAAAATCATTTGGAAAGCTGTAGTTTTCATAAGTGTGAATGTAACTCTTTTGATGCTTATATCTCATATCTTCTGCAAACTCTCTCTGCTTTTTAGTATAACGGATCTCTTCTAGATTATCAACAAGCTCTTCATAATCTCGATAAAATCCGCTGTAATCTTTTCGTACCTCTTCAATATATGGCTTAAACTGCTTAAATGTTCTGATAAAAAGTTTTCCTGCAAGATCGTTAACCAACTCAATATTAAAAACATCATGTTTGATCCCTACAGCAAATTTATTTAAAAATCCTAGCATCTTTGCAACATCATCGCGCAATACATTGTCGTTTAAAATTTGCTCTAAATTGTCGTCTGTAAATTCATCAAACATATCTTTTAATTTTAACTTGATACGAATCCGTCTAATACTATCTCGTAAGTCTCCACGCACCGTATTATAAGCATTTAATGTCATCTCATTTTGTCTTCGTTGATGATCACGTTCGCTCTCGATAAGGGCAAGTTTTAATTGACGTAAAATTAGATGTATACCAATCAATGCAAGAGGTATAGCCGTAATATCTGCATAGTTTCCTAAAGTATCAAGCTCCATTATTATCCTCTCTCTAATATTATGTTGGATTATAATACTAATCATAAACCTTGTCAAGTTTAGATCTTCCTTTTAAATTAAACTATTACCTAATGATACTATGCTTGTCTAAAATAATTTTTTAATTTTAATTTTAATTTAAAAAACAACCCTATATCATTAATTCTAACCATAAAATAATTATCAACAAAGTATAATAATTTTAAATAATATTTTAATTTATTAAAAAAAGGATAACCTAATGAGTAAAAAAGAGCAACAATTTAAAGTCAAAGAGGTTAGATGTAGACGAAAAGAGATCATGATTAGCAGAACAGATCTTAAGGGAAATATTATATATTATAATCCAGTTTTTGCTAACGTTAATGGATTTAAAGGTGCTTCAGTTATACATAAACCCCACAATATTGTACGACATCCAGAGATGCCAAAGGCAATTTTTCAAATTATATGGTCAATCATCGAACAGGGTCTACCGATTCAAGCTATTATAAAAAATCGGACAAAAGAGGGTCACTACTACTGGACACTTATCAACTGGAAAGTTCAAAAAAATAGAGATTATCAGCCTATTTCATATATTGCCTATGGAAGACAAGCACCAGAGCATGCCATCAAAGCTATGGAACCGATCTATAAAATGATGATAGAGATAGAGAAGGAACATGGAATTGACGCTTCACTAGATTATCTTCATGCATTTTTATCAGAAGAGGGGTTTACCTATAAAGAGTATATGGAAAAACTGACAAAAAATCGTGAATTTCTCTGCCTTTGTGATCTAATAAAACATTTTATTATTCACAAATAATTATATTAAAATGGAATTTTTTTAAAAAAACTATTATAAATTTTCTCAACATCATTAATACTATTCTGTTTCGACTCCAAAGAGTATTGATAGGCTTCAAGAAGTGCAATTTTTTCTTCTATCTCATGAATAAAAAATTTACTCTTCTTAAGTGTTTTTTCATTTTGAAAATAGATACTTTTTTTACGAAAGCTCTCGGCCAACTGCTTTAAATCTATAATGCTCAAAGACATACGTTCACTCTGTCTATAGATTCTAAAACGTTCAGACTTTACTTTAGCATGTTGTATCGCTACCTGTTGCCCCAAAAGAGTGAGCTGTTTCCTTCGTTTATTACTTTTTCCCAGATTAATACGAAAAAATATATATAAAAATCTTCCTAAAACACCCTCATCAACTCTTAAGTCTTGAATAATAGACTTAATTGCTTCAAAGAGGATATTATCCACATCGATGGTATGACGAAGGAGTTCAATCTTTGCATTTTCAATATTTTTTCCAATTAATTTACCAAGAATATCATCAAATACATAAATAGGACTATTAAGTATCTCATTTACATACTCATCAACCGCCATTAGAAATTCCTTACAAATCTTATTTTTATTAATAGTATCTAAAATTTTTTAATAATATTTTAATTTAATTAATTATTTATATAAAATTCTATTATGACTCTAATTTCATTATTAAAATAAGATTACGAACAGAATAGTAGCTCTCGACTCTGCTCCATGGTAAAGTGGAAATTTTATCTTCTAAAGTGATAAAAGTTTCATTATTAAGAAGTCCTTCAACCACACTATCACCATCTTCCAAATTGGTGTAAACTGATCGAACAGCATAAATATCCTGATTTAAAGGTAATGTATGAATGGTATCTTTAATAGTTTCAAAAAATTCATCTAATACAACCTCTTCAATATTGGCTGTTCCTCGGTATCCATAATTACCAATAACAGCTTGCCAACGATGACCATTAATCTCCCACTGTTCAAAACCAACACCATTCTCAACATGTTTGCCCTCTTCCCAAAATGCACCAATAAGCAGATGAAGAACATTCACTTCAAACTGCTCTAATGCTTCGCCTATTGCCTCTTCAACAGAAGAAGAGTGACCAATAAATGACTCAATTATTGTCTGATTTGGCAAAAGAATATGAATATCCAGCTGGATAATAACCGAATCGTCATATCGCTCCATCTCAAAAACTTTTCCTGTAATTCCAGGGAAATTATTCTCCACAAAATAAAAATCCTCTTCTTGTTTAAAATTTAAATTAAGTGCTTCAAATATCTCTAATAACTTCTCATTTATATCTGTATTTAACAACTTACTCATTTTTTATCTCTACCTTATAATCTTTTTTGTGAAAATTATAGTTAAATAAGACTTACAAGACTAGGAACTGTAGACTTTTTGACCTATCTCTTTATATTGCGCATAGTAATGCTCGACAAATTGTAAAATATCATCATCCACTGGAAGATAAAAGCCATCATATTTCTTTGCATACTTCTCTAAATAGAGCATCGCATCTTTTTTGTCCACATAATGCTGAGCCAAATCATGATAAGCCTCTTGATACCCTTTTTTCATTGTTTCATATTGACTATAATCAATGATAATCTGATCTTCATAACGAATAATCCCTGAAGTAAAAAGAATTTTTAAATGAATTAATCCCTCACAGTAATAAGGTAATACCTCTCCAACCTCACGCCATGCCATGAGTGCAATAGCACGAGAAATAAGATCATCAATCATCGGTTTAATTAGTGCTTTTTTCTCATTTTCAAAAAATGCCATCAATCCACCACTGGTAGCTTTAAACTCTTCAATATTTTTAAATTGACCTGTTTTATTCATCAGCATTTCTGTATTGTTATCGATCCACAAAATATGCCCAAACTCATGACCAATGGTTGAACTATCATACACCTCTTGCCACAAACTTGGATCGGTTTGAGTTAATTTTTTTTGCTTTTGAACAAACTCTAATCCCATGGTATCAACACTAAGTTTCATTAATGGTTTTGCCTTTTTACTCTCCATAACAAAATCACTATAGGCAAATATTTTCTTGCCCAGCTCTACTGAAACTTGTTCATCATTGGGAACAACTTGTGCTGAAAAAAGTCCATTGAGTTCTGCTCCATAATACATCATTGGTTGTCCTATATAGAGCTGTGTCTCATCAACTTGTAGAATATTTTTTTCAATGGTTGAAGTAACATCACCTTTTAACTCTTTAGAGAGTTTTGAAGCAAAATTTTTAATATTTTCACGTGTGATTGATCCGCTCTGTAATGCTGGATTAATAATACGTAAATCCCACTCCAAAGCAACAGCTTTTCTAAAATGATCTTCATAATATTCGAGTGGATGCCCTACCTGAAGAGGTGTGGTAATCTTCATCCATGCCCGATCTACATTTGCCCAGAGACCAATAAGTTTTTTAGGTTGATGCTCGGCAAAGGCTTTTTTAAGTGCTACAAAATAACTAATCCAAGCCTCTTTTTGATCAAAAACTTCATCTTTTTCAATGCTTAATGCTTCGATACAATCTTCAATCGTAGAGACTAGAGAGGTGACCTCTTTTGGAAAAGCCTCACTGTATGCAACCGAACGATACTCACCATTATCGTTTGCCACAAGCACAGAATAACATCGATCACCAACCTCACCATTAGGATCAAGATCTAACAATTCTTTCTCTTGAAGCATTGTAAATATTGACTCTTCACTCTCATATCTCTTAAGAAGATCTTGATTCACACCATGTATAATGGTTGCTGTCCATGCCGATTGCCATCTACTTATAGACTCTCCAATATAATGAACATTTTCAATAAGCGTTTGATAGAAAGGAGTTAATAAATTTTCTGATTTTATCCACGCAATCAAATACTCATGTCGTGTTAAATGTATCTCTTTAACAAACAGATACGCTTCCTCTTTTTTAGCAATAATCACATCATCACTAAAACCCTCTTTTACTAAAACCTGCTCTAGAGCATCTTCTCTAAGATTAACCAATCTTATTAGTGATGCCATAATAGTTTCAGAATTTGTAGGTAGATCCATCTTCTCTAAAAATCTCTCTACCAAATCTTTAGCAACAGGATGATCTTCATCTAAAACTTTATAATAATCATTAAGTGACTTCTGTCTGCCCTGAAGCTCATCGTATATTTTCTGTAAATCTTGCATAAATTGTTGTTTCATTCTTTGAGTCCTTGAGTTACTATAGTTGAAATCAATTTTACTCAAAGAACCATTAAGATAAAAGTAAAAATTTGAGTAATTTGAGTGAATAGTTCAATAGGGAAGTGTTTTATGTTTTTATTAATACAGCTTTATTTTGGCTTGATGTAAAAGTTAATAGTATCTAATTAATTTTAATTAATCTACTCCTACAAATTATCGTAGGAGTTTTTGATCTTATTTATGTTTCACTGTACAGAGAATATTTAATGAATCATCTGTTATGACATTCGTACGGTGTATTCTTCCCGTTGTATACCCACCCTCACTATAATCATAAGTATTATATGCCTTCCAGTTAACAACACGTCCTAAAAACTTTTTAGAAGTCAACCATGAAGTGTTATCAATAGCATCTCTATAGTTACTATTAATCAACTCTAGATCTTCTTTATAGGCTATCCACGAATCTACACCAAGAAGAAGTTTACATACTTGAGGAGCAAAATTGGGACGAAGTTTATAGTTAACAATCTCTGCACTTCTTTTCCAATCTGCATAACTAATAGCATGATACTCTGTTGTTATTTTTGTTTCAGGGTCTTTATGACTCAAAAGATATGTTTTTGGAATATGCCATGTATTTAAGAGTTGACTCATCATCTCAGAACTATCCTCTCCATAAACTCTGAGGAAATATGGCGTATCAATCTCTCTATTAATACTCAACAGTAGTTTATTGTTAACATCACTATCTGGATTTTTAATCAACTTAATATCTCCATCCATAACAGCTTTTCCAGAAAGAATTTCAAAAGTCAACTCTGAACCTGTTGCCTCTGCTGTTTTATATAGTGTAACCTCTACTTCCTTATTATTTACATATCTTGTATCAAAAATATAGTTCGGTGCATTAAATACAGGTGTCTGACCAACACTATAAAACTTAGGTATTGCCGATTTTAATGCATGGGACCAACCATACGTCATTCCCGAGCTATGTCCAAACCCAATAGCATGCATCGACTCATGGTGAATGGTGTCATACGTCTGTAAACGGTTATTAGTATATCGTAATGCACCCTCCCAAGAAGAGGCAAATGTTCCACCTGTTGTTGTTCCATAAATATTTCCAGAGCGTCCACCACCCATTCCTTCCGAAGCATAATGGTATCGCATACTTGAGTATCGTACATGATTATTTGGCAAAGTTACCCTAAAGAAATTTTTATAAAGATACGATGCTTTGCCTATATTTGATTTCAACAAATAGCTTGTTGATTTTTGACCAATTTTACGATAATCAAGCGCTTTATAGGAATCGCCATTAACCCAAGCTTTCATCGTATTTAATCCGTCAACTGTGTTATAAAAATGGTGATAAGTTGCAACAGCAATAGAGTATACTTGTTGTTCTGAAAGATCTGTTTGTGCAGATCTCTCTGAATATATTTCATCATTTCTATTTGTTGGTGGACAGTAACGTGTTCCTGTTGTTGGTGTACTAGCATCACAATCAACTTTTCCATCTTTTCCACCAAATGAAATTTGCATATCATAATGTCCCGATGTTGGTAAAATTTTCATATTTTGGGCATGATCAAAATGCCCTAATGTGTTTGAACTGTAAGGTAAAATATATTGATTAAAATTGAGTTTCACAAAACTATTTTTACCCTCTTCATCCGTATATTTTCCAATAAGAGACTTAATTTTTCGATAAGATTTATTAACTAAAGTAATCACACCATCTTCTAGCTCTAGTGAAATACTACTTCCCCGTACTTTTTCTTCCTCTAATAATGGTGTCTCTATATGTGCATTGACAGCTACATCTACTGTCTCAATTGTTGTCATCGATAGAGGCAGTTTAAATGTTTCTAATTGCGAACCATAAACTTCAAAATAGTCTCGATAAACAATAGCTTCTCCATCGTTAACTTGCAGTATTACATCATAGAATTTTATCTCCAGAGGTGTATCAAATTGACTACCCTCAACTCTCCATCTACCATCTTCATTGACTACTGCTTCATAACTTTTATCTGCAATTGTAACAGTTAAAACATCTCCACTATTATAGTTATTGGGAACATATCCAGTCACACTTGGTCTGCTATTATTACTTCGTAAAAGCTCTTTAACAATAGCATTTTCTATAATTTCAATGGTCACACTCTGCTCAGAAATATGTTCTCCATCATTTGCTAACACTGTAAATGTATAAGAAGGTTCACTCAATAATCCATCCACATGAATCACTCCCTCTTCATTAATAGTAAAAGGAACATCCTCTTTAATAGAGTAGTCTAAAGTATCACCTTGATAATCGTTGGCTTTAACAGTTAAAATCTCTTCCATTCTATTTTGCCACTTATCAATGGTTGTTGTATAAGTATACTTTTCAAAACTTGGAGCATAAGAAAGTTCTCCATAAGCAGAAACTGTCACCAAATGAATATGTCTTTTATCTTTACCTTTTATAACAATATATGTTCCCTCTTTTCCTTCAGAAAACTCAATAAATTGTTCCGTTGCATTGCCTTTTAGTGTTCCAATCTTCTCACTCTCTTCAAATGAACCGCTATATGGCTTATTCGAAAGATAGACAGAAGCACCACCAAGTCTCCATTTTGAAGCACTTCTTCCTTGAATCATAACTTTATGAATCTTGGTCGAGCGAGGAAGCTCTAACTCAACCCAATTATTTTCTGCACTCCCTTCTGTGTGATTTGATGTTTTACTATCACCATCAATAATATAATTAGGATCACGATACCATCGGTAAGAATTTTTTGGTGGCTGTGTCGCTTTACCGTAGGTTTGTG
>Ga0256824_10000566_pt1 | contig 14289 bp, 19 predicted proteins | sample CV67metaG_FD_191570 | JGI IMG/M metagenome (GOLD analysis project Ga0256824, IMG submission 191570) | Hydrothermal vent microbial communities from East Pacific Rise, Pacific Ocean - CV67 | ecosystem: Environmental > Aquatic > Marine > Hydrothermal vents | place: Pacific Ocean: East Pacific Rise...
TTTTTCGCTGACTTGTTGTTTGCCATGTTGTTTCCTTATCTTAGGTGTGTTGTTATCACTCTGTTTAGAGTGAAAATAGTTCGCGAATAATAGCTAAAAATAGATTAAAGATTTATTAATTTATTTTATTAATGGTGTATCCTAGCTGTTCAAGCTGGTGTAAGATACCTTTTTTTCCAGATAGGTGACCCGCACCGATAGCAAAAAAGTAGCGTAGACTTGCGTTGTTTTGTAGAAGTATATGTATGCGTCTAGTAAAACGCAGGTTACGTTCTATGAGTAACCCTTCTAGAAGTACTTTGTCAAGCTTTTGTTGTTTTGGATCTTTTGAAGCAAAGCGTGCTTGCAGTGAAAGAAAGCCTTTTTCACTGCCTCTAAAATACCATGCTTTCAGTGCATCAGCATATCCTGTATCTTTTTGCTGAGCAAATGTATCTACTAAAAACTGCTCTTGTTGGGAGAGCGAAAGGGTATCAAAATATTTCAGTTGTTCTATGGGTGTTTCAAGTGCCACTTGTTTGATATGGTTTTTTTTGGCAGTGGCAACAAGGTACTCATCCATAAAAAGTGTATCTGGGTAGTTGGTTTTTTCTTGTTGATTTGATAGCATAAGTGCAATGCCCCATGTTTTAAATGGTTGAAGTGTCCTTAATGTATAGGGGATTTTATATTCTTTTAAATGTTTGAGAAGCATTTTAATTGTTTTGGGGTGGAGACGTTGTTTGAGTACAGTAGGGTGAGCCATTTTTGAAAAAAATAAAATGTCATCGCTACTTTTTTTTGTCATAGGTATCTCTGTATAGAGCCTTTGTGATTTTTTGAGTGCAGAAAGAACACTAGCAGGTAGGGCATTTATGAGCGGATCTTTTGTGTGAAAGGTACCAAAAATATAGGAAGGTTGTTTTAATTGTGGTGCAGTAATTTTCCATAACATAGGAGAATAGTTTGTATGTTGACTACAAGAAGAAAAGAAAATGAGAAGGCTCATAGCAGAAAATAGTTTCATCATAATAAGTATGTTAACTAAATTGCGTTAAAATTAAGACTAAGACAATACTTAAAATGAGGAATGATTTTGGAACTTTTTGGAACAGATGGTGTACGAGGGAAAGCGGGCAAGAAAGTATCTGCAGTAAATGTGATGCGTTTGGCAATGGCGGCGGGAATATATTTTAAACAATTTTCAAGAACCAATAAAATATTGGTAGGTAAGGATACTAGACGTAGTGGATATATGATAGAGAATGCCATTGTTTCTGGACTCACGGCAGTTGGTTTTGATGTGATACAAATTGGTCCTATGCCTACACCAGCGATAGCTTTTTTAACAGCCAGTATGCGGTGTGATGCAGGAATAATGATTACGGCGAGCCATAATCCTTTTCATGATAATGGGATTAAGTTTTTTGACTGGTTTGGGAATAAGTTAAACCGTGAACGAGAAGAAGAAATAGAAAGTATCTTTAAGGACGAGGTACGTATTGAAGCGGCACAAGTCACAGGAAAAGAGATAGGCAAATCAAAACGAATAGATGATGTCATAGGTAGATATATTGTACATATTAAAAACTCTTTTCCAAGTGAAACAACATTACGAGGCAAGCGTATAGTGATTGACTGTGCCAATGGTGCTGGATACATAGTGGCACCGACTATTTTAGAAGAGCTTGGTGCAGAAGTTATAGTTATAGGTAATAAGCCAGATGGATTTAATATCAATGAAGGATGTGGCGCAATGCATCCTGAAAACCTTGGAAAAGTTGTACTTGATAAGCGTGCAGATGTAGGTTTGGCCCTGGATGGTGATGCTGATAGGCTTGTGATGGTTGATGAAAAAGGAGAGTTTATTGATGGCGATAAGCTTATGGGCGTACTTGCTGTCTATGCAAAGAATCAAGGGACACTTAAGGGTAATGGTATGGTTGCTACCGTAATGAGTAACCAAGGACTAGAAGAGTACCTTGGTGCTAATGACTTAACGCTATATCGTTCGGCAGTAGGTGATAAAAATGTTGTGGAGATGATGCAAGAACAAGGTATGAACTTTGGAGGAGAACAGAGTGGACATATTATCTTCTCTGATTATGCAAAGACAGGAGATGGTATATCAAGTGCATTACAAGCACTTGCCTATTTGGTAGATACGGAGCAAAAAGCGAGTGAAGCTTTTAATCCTTATGTTTCTTACCCTCAACTTTTAGTAAACTTATTGGTAGAGGAAAAGAGAGCACTAGATAGCATTGATGGATTAGATGCACTAAAGGAAAAAATAGAAAGTTTAGGCATGAGACATCTTTTCCGCTACTCAGGCACAGAGAATAAAATTAGACTTTTACTTGAAGGTAAAGATGAAAATGTTTTAGAATCGACGATGGAAGAGTGTAAGACTTTCTTTAAAGGTGCATTGGCTTAATGAGGGGTTTTGCTATTTTCTTTTTGGTACTTTTAGGTACCTTTATTATTGACCAAAATATAAAAACTATTTTTGTTGAAGGCTATTATCGTGCAGGAGAGTGTATAGACCTTGAGTTGCACTATAACCCTGGGGTGGCTTTTTCTATGTTTTCATTTTTAGGACCTTACCTCAAGTGGATACAAGCAGTATTGGTTGTGGGCATACTTTTTATTATTTTCAAAGAAGGCTATTTAAAGCGTTATGCCTTCCCTGCAGGCTTGCTTGTCGGTGGGGCACTAGGCAATGTTTATGATAGGTTTTTTCATGAAGGTGTGGTAGATTATGTGGCATGGCATTGTGGATTTAACTTTGCCGTGTTTAACTTTGCTGATGTAGCGATAGACTTGGCTTTTGTGATTATTATCATCATGATATATTTTTTCCCCGAAACCCCTGAGAATGGGAAGACCGTGATTAAATGAGGGTACTCTTTTTATGTATAACACTGCTTTCTTTTCTTGGTGCAGGTGTCTCCGCTGTACATATTACACCCAAGCTTCCTAATAACCAATTTATGGGTATTAAGATACTTGACCAAAAACAACTCTCTTTTGATAAAATTCAGGGAGTGAAGTTTGCTGAACTTTCTGACGTGACATACCATGCGAAGACCCATACCCTTTATTTTGTGGGGGACAAAGGTATGTTGTATGCTTTTCGTGCTAAATTTACTAACACTATAGATACCTTAGTGCCCTTACGTGCAATAAAGTTGAAAAATAAAAAGGGCAAAAGACTAAAAAAATGGAAACGTGATTCTGAAGGCTTAACCTTAGATAGTAAAGGACGGTTACTTCTCTCTTTTGAGGGAGATGCCAAAATAGCTTGGTTTCATAAAAATAGTGATAAGTATGGTACCTTGATACGTAAATATAGACTTCCTAAACTGCTTAAACGTACAAAAAATTATAGAAGTAAAAATAAATCGTTAGAAGCCCTAGCTTGGCATAAAAAATATGGCATTCTTACAGCAAGTGAATGGCCAGTTAAAAAAGACGATAAAAAACGACAAACGATATATGCATTAGCGGGCAATAAGTGGCACTTTCAAGCAGAGCCTGAAGGTAAAACTGCGGTGGTTGCCATAGAAGTGATGGATGATGGGAATATACTTGTGTTAGAGCGCTCTTTTACAGGTTTACTCGAACCATTTGTAGTGACCCTTAAAAAAGTGATGATAAAAAACTGTAAGAAAAAAATGTGTCCTACTAAAGTGTTAGCAAAAATGAATAGTCATAAAGGTTGGGATATAGATAACTTTGAAGGTTTAGCCAGGGTTAGTAAAAATCGCTATGTGATAGTAAGTGATGATGGAGATAATTTCTTCCAAAAGACCTTACTCATATATTTTGAGGTGCTATAATATGGCCATGAAAAAAAGAACGAAAACAATACTTTATTTTTTACTTGCCATACTGTTACTTATGATGGGGTACTTAGGTTTTAAGGCATATGGCTATGCTGTAGCGTATGAAAAGCATACAACTGAGTTAGTCAGCTATCAAAGTGCAGAAGAACAGGCAAAGTTGCAGCTTGAAAAACTGGCAAAAAGTATTTTGGGTGGCTTATTTGATGATGAGAAAAAAATAAACCTAGATAAGATTAAAGAGAAACAAGCCTTTGCCATGCAAAAAGCACAAGAAAATACACTTTATTTTATGGGAGTACTCCTCCTACTCTTGTTTTCCTATTTTTTCATTTCTTTACGGGCATTCACATTTTTTGGTTCACTCTCAGCGATGGTAACCTTGCTCTTTGGACTCATCGCACCTATTTTGATGGTAACCATACATAAAGAAGTAGAATACTTGGGAGATATCGTGCTTTCTTTTGAGTCTAAAGGGGTCATGGGCTCCATTGCTAAACTTTGGGAGAGTGGTGACTGGATAGTTGCAGGTGTTATTTTACTTTTTTCTGTGATTACGCCTGTACTTAAAATACTCTCTTTACTTTTTGTTTCTATTTTTATGGAAAGTAAATTTGCGCACAACATTGTAACGTTTTTCAAAATGATAGGAAAATGGTCTATGGTAGATGTATTTGTGGTAGCTGTATTTTTAGTCTACCTCACTGCAAATAAAGGTGATGTCAGCCGTGCAGAAGTTGAGGTAGGACTTTATTTCTTTTTAGCGTATGTGATTGTGTCAATGTTGGTGAGTTTAAGTGCAGATAAAATGCTACACCAATTAAAGAGATAGGTGACTTAAATCACCATGTCGATATCTGGATGGTCTTCAAAGGCTTTAAAAATGCGGTTTCTCTCTTCTTCTGTGTCTACAGTACACGTAGTGTTGTAAGAGTGGAACTTTCCTGTTTTTGAAGCATGTCCGTGCGTGCAGGTATGCTTTTTTTCCCCCATCACCTTTTTTACACAATCAATAAGAGCATCCAAGTCTCTCCCAATGAGTTTGTAACTCCATGGAGTGGGGTAGTCTATGTCTGGTCGTGTTTTACATGAGTCATCTAAAATCAACTTTTTGTTATTGTCATTTTTATCGTTTGAAATCGCCACTGTTTCCTCCTGACTTTTCTTCAAGTTGTACATTTTTAATCACCATGCCTTTGTCTATGGCTTTGAGCATATCATAAATGGTAAGTAGCCCTACGCTGACACCAGTGAGTGCTTCCATCTCTACACCTGTTTGCCCGTTGAGTTTAGCAGTGACTGTGAGTTTAAAGCCTGGGAGTTCAGGGAGTTCTTCTATGTCTGTTTTGACTGAAGTTATCATCAGTGGGTGACACATAGGGATGAGCGTAGAGGTTTGTTTGGTTGCTTGAATAGCTGCGATAACAGCTGTTTGAAGCACTGGGCCTTTTTTTGCGGTATTTGCTACTACGGCAGTAAAGGCTTCTTGTCCTACTTCTATAATACCAGAAGCGGTGGCAATACGAGTGCTTGGTGCTTTATCACCTACATCTACCATCTTTGGTTTGTTTTGTTCGTCTAAATGTGTTAAGTTCACAAGATATCCTTGTACTTTTTTTGCATTTTAACATAAATATCTATGAAGGAAAATGAGTTCTGACGAAATAAATAGATAAAGTGACGTAAATAGTATACAATACCTTGACTTTAATCATCAAAAGTGCTACTATGTATCCAAAATCTAAAGGAAAAGTATGATTTATGCATATATTAGACAAATACCTAATGTTTCGCATTTGGTTGAACAACAGCGTGATATCTTGACATTTTCTTTAACCAAAGGTCTAGAGATAGATAAGGAAGTGGTAGAGTACTCTACTAAAAACCTCCCTATAGAGGAAAGAGCAGAGTTTGAAACCTTTTTGCAGTCAATGCATAAAGGTGACACAGTACTTGTTTCTCATATAGAAATGTTAAGTGATAAGGCAGAAGAATTAATCAAGGTGATTAATTGTATGTTAAGTCATAATGTAAATCTATGGTTAGTTAAATCTAATATTGTCGTCAATAAAGAGACAGCAATGGTTGATATTTTCCCACTTTTAAATGCTTTACGTCAAGAAGAGAAAGAAAAAACCAATAACATTGGACGACCTAAAGGAAGTAAGTCAAGTTCTAAGTTTGATATCTATCAGAGTCAGGTACTTAAATTTTTAGGTGAAGGGATGAGCGTAAGTGCTATAGCCAGAGAGTTGGAAGTGAGTCGTAGTTCCTTAAAAGATTATATAGAATCACGAGGGATTAAAGAACTAGTAGAGAGTACATGGATGGAAATGCATACGCCTCAAGAGGTTGGAGGTATGGATAATGTAGTGCTCATTTGTCCATTTGAAAAAGAAAAAACAGCAAATAGAAAGAAGGTATCATAAAATGGAAGCATCAGTAACAGTAGAAGAGACCAAATCTACAAAGACAGAGAATAAAAAGAATCAAACCAAAGAGTATTTAAAAGGATGGGTTTCATATAGGGTTAAAAGATATTGGGCATATGTCGCTGCAACGGTTGTTGCACTGGCTATGCCATGGATTACAATAGGAGGGAATCACCTTTTTCTTCTTAGTTTTGACCAAAAGAAGTTACACCTCGCAGGTGTGGCATTTGATATGCAAGAGCTTTACCTCATGCCATTTTTACTTATGCTCCTTTTTTTAGGAATATTTGCAGTCACTGCTGTAGGCGGTAGAGCATGGTGTGGTTGGGCTTGTCCTCAGACCATTTTTCGTGTCATCTACCGAGATGGGATAGAGACAAAACTTTTAGGCTTGCGTAAGCGTATCAAGAACAAACAAAAAGACCCAGACATGTCTAAAATGGAAAATAAAATAAAGTATGTAATTGCTATTTTACTTTGGTCCGTATTGGCATTTGTAGCATCTGCAAACTTTTTATGGTTTTTTGTACCACCAGAGGATTTTTTTACGTATTTAGCTAATCCATCAGAACACATGGCACTTGTGGGTATTTTTGTAGGAACTGCACTTTTTATCATTTTAGATGTAGTCTTCATAAAAGAGAACTTTTGTGTTTATATTTGTCCCTATAGCCGTGTACAATCAGTCCTTTATGATGACGATACAATCATGGCAGTGTATGACCCTATACGTGGTGGAGATATTTATCAAGGTAAGGGTTATGAGAGAGAGAAGAAATTTGAAAAACAAAAAGAGCTTCTAAAAGTAGATACAAGTGCTGAGTGTACGACCTGTGAGTCATGTGTGACGGTCTGTCCTACGCATATAGATATTCGTAAAGGATTACAGCTTGAGTGTATTAACTGTCTGGAATGTGTGGATGCCTGTACCACTGTTATGGGAGCATTGGGTAAACCATCATTAGTACAGTGGTCATCTGAAAAAGAGACACTGAGACATGAGGGTAAAACAAACTACTTTAGAGGTAAGGTGATTGCTTACTTTACCGTATTGATGCTAGTCTTGGTGGCACTTTTTGTAATGGGAAGTAAAAAAGAGCATATGCTTTTAGATATTAACAAGTCACCAAGACTTTATAAAACGATAGAGCATGGAGTGGTACAAAATGACTATATCTTTATGTTCGCAAATACAGATAGAAAAGCCCACACTTATTACTTTGAGATAGTAGACAATGATAAAATTAAGATAAAAAGACCATCAGAACCCTTTAAAATAGGTGGCGGTAAAAAGAAGAAAAAAGTAGTTGTATTAGAGGCGAGAGAAGCATTAAGCAATGATACGCATAAAGATACACCTATCCCTGTTCATATTAGAGCATTTGCAGTCGATGATAAAGAAAAAATCATCATAGACAGACAAGCGGTATTTATGTACCCTAGAGCAGATTTACTTAAAAAATAGGAATAAAAGATGGAACCAACATTAGAACAACTGGAAGACTACAATGGTCAAGAAAGTAACGAAAAGAGATTAACTGTCTATATCGTCATACTCTCAGGGCTTTTAATCGGGGCAATTTATGGCATCATAGCTTCCAATACATCTGTTTCAGATGTTTTGGTGAGTAGTGAACAAACAGGCATAGTAAAGTTTTAGGAGGACAAAGATGAAGAAGGTATTGGTTTTAGGTGGTGGGTTTGCAGGTGTGGAAGCAGCTATTTATTTAAGAAAAAATGATTTAGATGTGACATTGGTGAGTGATAGAGATTATTTTTATATATACCCTACATCTATTTGGATACCTACTGGAGAGGTGACAAGAGAAGATGTCTCTGTGCCTTTAGATAAATTGGCGATGAAACATGGTTTTCAGCTCATTGTAGATCCTGTGACTAAACTAGAAGCATCTGAGAAAAAAGTGACCCTTTCGAGTGGACGTATTTTAGATGACTTTACATATATCGTCGTGGCACTTGGTCAAGATAAGCTACAGCACAATGGGATGGAACATACGCTATCTATCTGTGGGAAGCCTGAAGAAGCGACAGCTTTATATGAAAAACTAGATGCACTTATACTCAAAGACAATGGAAAGATAGCTATGGGCTTTGGGGGTAATCCTAAAGACACATCAGCAGTGCGTGGAGGCCCGGCGTTTGAAGTACTTTTTAATGTAGATACATACCTAAAGAAAAAAGGTGTACGTGACAACTTTGAACTCACTTTCTTTGCACCTATGGAAAAACCTGGGCAAAAGATGGGCGATAAAGCGCTTGTTATGATGGATAAAATGTTTAAAATGACAAATATTAACAAAAAAGTAGGCTCGAAAATCACAGTCTTTACCGAAGATGGTATAGAATTTGAAGATGGCACAAAACTTGAGTCTGATCTTACGATGTTTATTTCAGCGGGAACAGGACATAGTATTACTGCTGATTCTGGACTTCCTCTTAGTGAAGCAGGGTTCGTTGTGACCAATGAATATAATGAGATAGAAGGTTTTGAAGGTATTTATGCCATAGGTGACTCTGCTTCTCTTATGGGACCAGAATGGAGAGCTAAGCAAGGGCATGTGGCAGAGGTCATGGCTAAAAATGTTGCATATAACATTTTTAATCGTATGCAAAATATAGACTCAAAAGAGAGTTATATGGAACATCTTAATATCTTATGTGTCATGGACACAGGAAATGGTGCAGCATTTGTTTACCGTGATAATAAAGGTGGAAAAATGATACCGATGCCAATCATAGGGCACTGGATGAAAAAAGGCTGGGGTTGGTACTGTAGAAACTCCAAACTAGGAAAAATACCTCGAATACCAGGAATGTAAATAGATGAAACAAATAACAATTATGGATAAATATCCAGTAGTGACACTCAGCATAGCAAAAAATGAAACAACATATAACAATGTAGATGAAATATTGGGATATCTTAAAGGTGCAATAGAAACACATCCTATAGCTACATATATAGGTGTATTTGACCACTATACTCATACTTCTAATTTAGAAGTGGGAGAGATAGCAGATGATATATTGGATGCCAAAAATATTATTTGTTGTTTTGGTAAGGTACTGCCAAAACCAGAGTTCTTGGCAGTACGTCCTAGGGCTATAGGCGTGGCAGAAATGAGAGAGAGTTTTGTTGTGAGTTTTATGGAAGCACCAAATCCAGATGCACATGCTGCTATGGAAAAATGGGTACAAGGCATTGCAAATAAATAAAATTCTCTTTTCCTCTTTTGTATTGCTCGTGATTGCAGGATGTAAAGAGGATTTTCCTACCTATGTATCTCCCCTTACTACCCCGTCTAAAACATTGCAATGTTTACATTATATGGCACTCAATCATTTAGATAAACAACAAATACAAAATGCCTTCGGGATAGAAGACAATGCTACTTGCCCCTATACCGTGACACTTACACGCTACTATGTAGGACAGTGTGATAATCTTGTTGTAAAAAGTGTGGGTGGAGACTTCAATGGCTATGTACGCATAGAAGTTAAAAAAGGATTTAAGTGTTACTATAAGGTACAGAGTGACTTCAAACATGATGATACAGCGGCATTTTCACGAGTCCTAGAAAAGATAAAAGAAACGATAAAGTAGATATTTTTTTCAATTAAGACTAATTTTATCCTATTTAGGTCATAATGCTCCTACAAAATTATTTTAAGGAATTAAAAATGGCAACAGTAACATTTAAAAATGACATCGTATGTAACCTTGGTGGTACAGAAGTAAACGTAGGTGATAAAGCACCAGTAGTAACAGTAGTAAATTGTGATCCAATGCTTCAAGATGAGCAAATTGGTGGAGAAGGTAAAGTTCAACTTGTTGTAGCTGTTCCTTCACTAGACACTGGTGTTTGTGATGCAGAAACTAGAAGATTTAATACAGAAGCAGCGTCACTTAACGGTGTTGAGGTAATCACAGTATCTATGGACCTTCCATTTGCAGCAGCAAGATGGTGTGGAGCAGCTGGCATCGAAAACTTAAAAGTATGTTCTGACTTCAGAAACAAAGATTTCGCAAACGCTTATGGTGTTCTTCTTGCAGATGGTCCTTTGGCTGGTGTTACAGCTAGAGTTATCTTCGTTGTTGGTAAAGATGGAAAAATTGCTTATAAGCAAACTGTTCCAGAAATCACAACAGAGCCAAACTATGAAGAAGCACTTGCAGCAGCAAAAGCAGCAGTATAATCTTCATTCAGAACCCTTTTGGGTTTTGAAACCTTTTTTCTTACTTTTTCACCACTTTTTATTTGTAATTTAGTTACAATCTCTTATGTTTAATATATATAAAACCTTCCTATTAATTTTTATCGCTTTCCTATTGGTATCGTGTGCACAAAAAACACCTGAAAAATATTACAATATTAAAAATTGTGAAAATGAAATGCTTGATGCAACAGACTATGATCCTAATGATGCTATTGATCATATTGTTGTAGATAAGAAAAAGCGGGCTATGTATTTATATAAAAAAGGAAAAGTAGTAAGTATGATCCCTGTTTCTTTAGGAAAAAACCCACTAGGTACAAAAATAAAACAAGGGGATAAACGGACACCTGAGGGTGAATTTTGGATTTCACGTAAATTGTGTTCAAAACGTTTTTATCGTTCTTTATGTATTTCCTACCCTAGACCACAAGATATCGCTTTAGCAAGAAAAAGAGGTGTGAATCCAGGAGGCAATATAACTATACATGCGCAACCACCCTTTAATGCAAGTGGAGATAAAGATACATTTATGTTAGCAAGAAATTGGACAGATGGTTGTGTGGCGGTAACCAATAAGGTGATGGATGATTTGTGGTATGCGGTACGTGAAGGTGTACCTATCACTATACGTTAAAAGGATAGGCAGTGCGATATACACAAAAACAAATTGACAAGTTTAACCGACAAAAGTATATTACTGAATTAGAAAAGGTATCTAAAAATCTTTTTCGCATGTTTCGAGATGATAAGACAAGTGCGACATCTTTTATGGTAAAATTCAAACAGCTTAAAAAAAAGTTTGATGAACGCGTAGAAATACATCTTGATTCAGAGTACCATCAGCAACTTAAAGCATATATAGTGCGACTGTATGCGCAAACTTGTGGGGCAGAAGACTTTACAGATAAAAATTTTTCTGATATGAGGGATGCTGAGATGAGTAATCTTAACAGACTACAAAAACTTAAAAATGGTACAAGCTATAAAAAAGATAAACATAAAGCAAAGCGACAAAATGAAGATTGGGGATAGTCCCTAGTGTATATAACATTATTTCAAAAGGAAAAATATGAATTTTAAATTAGGGCTCTTAGGTATCGTATTGGCAGTAATCATCAGTGGTTGTGGAGATGCGCCAGTATATGGAAAAAATGATAAAACACCCTATGCAACAAAAGAATGTTTAAAGCAATTACGATTAGGTGCAGAAATTGTACCTAGCGAAAAAATAGATAAAATTGTTGTCTATAAAGGAAAGCGTACACTTTCAACGTATCGTAATGGTAAAATGATTAACGCTTATCGTATGTCATTAGGTAAAAATGGAGATAAGGGAAATAAAATGCGTGTGGGGGACTATAGAACACCAGAGGGAACGTATAAAATAGTAAGAAAAAAATGTGACAATAGACTCTATAAATCACTTATGATTTCTTATCCAAATGCAAGTGATATTGCACGTTCTCGTTCTGTAGGTGCTAAGCCAGGTGGATATATTACCATACACGGACAACCGAAATGGAATGCGGATGGCCGTGGAGATAGTTATACGCTTTCACATGACTGGACAGAGGGATGTATGGCAGTGCCAAACCGTGCGATGGATACACTTTGGAGAGCTGTTGAGAATGGTGTAGCTATAGAGATTCACGCGTAATCTAAGAGATTAGAGGTTTTTTAGCTACATTTGATAAAGGTTATATTATCATATTGAATAATATTGGACTTTGAAGGAGAAACAATGAGAAAATCGCTTATTACTTTATGGATATTTTTATCTACCGCGTTACTTATGGCAGGGGGAAATGTAAACCCTAATTTATCTGAAGTGGCAGATATTCCAAATAGAATATGTAAAGCAAATAAAATCTATGTAGAAAAAGATGCGTTGCTTATGTGGCAAGATCAAGCATATGTAGATGCAGAAGATGGGGCATACAAACGTAATCATTCTGTAGCTAAAGCTGGGACATGGAGTCATGCTATGAATTACTGTCGTAGACTTAACTATGCGGGGTACTCAGATTGGAGACTTCCAACATCAGATGAATTGGTACATGTACATAGACAAAATGGACAAGTATTTTCTTACTATAGAGATAATGACTTTTGGTCATCTACGCCAACAACAGATGTGAGATATTATGTTGTTTTCCCTGCAGATGCGTATCAGTATAAAAGATATAAAAAAGAGTCTAACTATGTGAGATGTGTAAGATGTATTAGTGAAAAAGAACGTCGTGCAGTTTCTAGAGGTAACACTAGACCACTTTTTCAAAGTAGATAATGCTTTAGAGGATTTTAACTTCCTCTTGTAGCATAATATGAAACTTCTTAAAGATTTTTTCTTTTGCTAAATCTATAAGGTATTTCGCATCTTCAAAACTTCCCTTACCAAGATTTACTAAAAAATTTGCATGGACTTCACTCCACTGCATGTCACCTTTTCTAAAACCTTTTAAGCCTACTTCTTCTATGAGTCTACCTGCATAGTCACCTTCTGGGTTTTTAAATGCAGAACCAGCACTTGGGTCAAGAGGTTGATTAGAGCGTAAGCTAAGAAGAGCATCAAGTAACGCTTGGCTAAAGCCCTCTTTTATTTCAAACCTTGCAGCCGTAGCAATGCTTGAGAGTTTAGCAAAACGGTAGCCATGATTTATATCTTCTTTGGCTATCCACTTGCCTTCTATTTCTATACTATGTAAGATATTGAAAATTTCATACGCTTTTACCCCTGCATTCATAGCGAGCATACCACCAAGTGTACCAGGAAGTTTAGAACAAAATTCAAACCCAGCGATGTTATGTTTCTTTGCATAAGAGACTATACGACCTGTAGGCATCGCTGCACCTATCTCTAACATATTCTCTTCTTGCTTTATGTAGGCAAAGTCTTTTGAGAGCATCATAAGTGGGGGAGGGGTTGGAGATACTAAGAGATTGTTTGCTCCACCGATGAGATATCTATCGTTAGGGATAGTATCTCCCTTTTCTATCATCAACACTTCTGTATGTTGACCTACTTTGATGCTGGAGTATTTGGAAAAGTCTATGGTTTTAAAAAACATTAGCTGTTCCGTAAAGCTTCATACTCTTTAGGAATGAGGTATTCCTCTGTTTTCATAGGTGTATCCCACAAACCATGTTTAAATCCTATCTCATAAAGTGTATCTAGTGCTTTGAGTTGTAACTCACTTAGTTCTACAGACTCATCTGAAGCATACATGTCTAAGTATTTTTTTAGCATATCAGAAGAGATGCGTACGAGATTGTCATTTTCAAGTTTGGTACAAAGTTCTTCTTTTCTGTCGTTAGCCACTTTGACACCATCTATGAGTATGTTTTCTATATCTATAGCACGGTTAAGTGGAAGGCTTCTTCTTACCGCCATACCACCTAGAGGAAGAGGTAATCCCTTACCTGCAAGTTCTACCCAGATATCCCATAGTTCTTTTTCTACTTCTAGACTTTCATCGAAGTCTAAAATAGACTCATGTATAAGTACTCCCGCGTGTACTTTACCAGAGACTACGGCTTCTTCTATCTCAAGAAAATCCATGTAGACAGGACGTGCATCAGGATAGTAGATGCGAAAGAGCATAGCATTGGTCGTGTATTTACCAGAGAGTGCTACTTTGAAGTTACGCTTTAGTGTTGTTTCTTTGCGTTTGATGAGCTTCGGACCATACCCCTCACCAAAACTCACAGCGGTACGAAGCATGGCATACTCATCTTTAATCAGTGGATACATTCCAAAACTAATGGCACTTACATCATAAGTCCCTTTGAGGGCTTCG